>Ga0115012_10000733_pt1 | contig 18736 bp, 26 predicted proteins | sample TroAtlMetagenome_FD_88706 | JGI IMG/M metagenome (GOLD analysis project Ga0115012, IMG submission 88706) | Marine eukaryotic phytoplankton communities from Atlantic Ocean - Tropical Atlantic ANT10 Metagenome | ecosystem: Environmental > Aquatic > Marine > Oceanic | place: Tropical Atlantic...
CTAATTCCTTTATTTCGGCGGGAGGAGCAACTCCATGACCGCACAAGACTATGTAAAATTTTTTATTCAGACTCAGGTTTTTATTTATAGCCTTTTTAATCCAAGAATACTTTTGATCAGCGTCCTCTGGCTCTACATAAAAATGCGATAAAACTAAACCTGTCATGAAAAAGAGTAATTAAAATATTCTAAGTCTTTATGGTATAAATCTTCTACTATTTTTATTTCTGTTGAAGTATACATCTCTGGATAAGGAGGGTGATGTGATCCCCTAAAAAAACCTCGAGGCTCATTCTCAACATCTTGCTCAAGGTCTACTTCAGGCATACCAATACTTTCTTTTATCTTAGACCAGTCCTCGTTTAAGTTTTCAAACCTCCCTATATAATTCATAACATTTTCGCCATTTATATTAATGTATTCAAACTGAGGTCTGAAAAATAAATCGTCAACCCAAGGAGACTCTTTTAGATTCCTACAGAAGTTCTGAAAGTTTTCTACATCACAGGGGGATACATCAAATTCACTCAGTAAAAGATTTTCATGAGTAATTTTCCCAGAGTATCTTTTTTTTCTATTTTTTTTAAATTCGTAATAAGTACTTACCAATTTATCAAAAGGATTCCTTATAAAAGTAAATTTATAAAAATCTTTGTATTCGGGATTTTTCTTAATAGCTTCAGCTATAGTGCAGTGGTGTTCGTCAGGTTCAGGATGCTCAAGGTTACCAAGTGCTATATTAACACATGTAGTAGCCGTCCGAGGAATGGCAATATGAATAAATTTTTTATCAGTATTTATTATCATTCCGTACCTGTAAACTTAGTACCATTTCCCTGCCAATCTCTAGCGTAAACTTTATTTCCGTGTTGCCATTTAGCTTCGTAAGCACCAAGTTCGTTTATATCAACTGAGTCAAAGTATTTTAAAAAAGTTTCTTTTAGCGGCCAAAGCCTGTCGGCAACTCCTCTAGCACATAAAAAACTTTTAGCTAATATTTGTTCTGCGGTATCAGGTTTACCTTGATTAAGCCAAGAAGCTGAAGAAAACTCTGAATTAGTATATACGGTAAAAAGCATCTCATAAACTTTCAAAAGAACTTCTCTTTCAGCAACAAAAAGATGGTCTCCTATGTGGTAAGGTTTAAATTCCCAAGGTTTAAAAAATATATTACCGCATACCATTTTGTGAGGATCTTGCAAAAACTTTTCTTTTAAAGTCGTGAAGTTAGTGTAAAATTCGTCACTTCGCATTTTAATGACATAAGGGGAAGTGCATTTTTTTAATCCAGCATATGTAGAACTTATGCTATAGAAAAAAGTGCTCTCTTTATCACACCCAGAAGTATTGTCTAAATCTGGAAGAGGTTGGGAAATAGTTTGAGCTAAAGTTTTATACTGTCCCCCATAATCACCTTTAACTATTTTCCAATCACTAAGCTTGTTATAGCTAGATTTTACAGCATCAGTTAAGCCTTCTTCCCAATGGCTAACTATTATATTTTTGAATTGAGTGTGATAATTACCTACATGCTGTAAAGAGGTATTGTCCAGTGGCCCTTGTATAACTAAGTCAAACATTGTTACATTATATGTTTCATTCTGGTCATGTGCCTACCCCCGTCAAAAGTAGTTTTTTTCCATATTTTAATCATGCTGTCAAAAGTTTCTTCAGAAACATATTTTTCTGGAATAGAGAAAAAATTAACACAGTTATGACGTAAGGCATACTCGGCAGTATAGTCATCCATAACTAGGGCTGACCTTATACCATCCAAATGATTAGCTAAAATATTAATACCTTGACCAGTTCTGCAAAAACCCATTCCAAAATCACAGGTTTTATTTCTTATTGAGTCTACTGCTGCTATAACATACTCATTATAATCGCAATCTTTTTTAATGTAAGTTCCAAAATCTATATACGGTATTCCATTCCTATCCAACACCTTTTTAGCAAGAGTTTTCATATCGAACCCTGAGTGATCTCCACAAATTGCAACTGGCTTTTCACCAAATCGACTAGTCACATGATCAACAAAAAATTCCAACTCAGGCGGAGTCCCTAAAACATGCATCTTCTTAACTTGAGAAATTCCTACCTTCAACCCATCACGAATCAAAAGGTTATACATAGGGCAAATATAAAACTCGTTTTTAGTCCTTATATTTTTCTCAATCATTTCCTCTGCATAATCAACAAACATCTTGCCCGTTTTGTAGTAATAAACGCCTACAGCCGCGTTTTCACTTATAACTTCTTTTTCAGCTGTACGAGTTGCAAGGCCTGACTCATTAAGTTCTACATAACTATGGTCGGGACTATTAGCTTTAAAAGTTAATAAAAAGCCGTCTAAGTTCGGGTCAATTTCGGTAGGACTGAATTGGTCTTCAAAATAAACGTCAGGAGTATAAATGATTAACGGTAAGTCATTATTAATCAGGTCTTTAGCTAACAAGCAGGTCGAAACCGAACCATCAGTTACTCGGTCTACAACTACAATTTTAATATCTTCTCCAAACTTTTGCTTTAAAATATCATCAATAGAAAAATTATTTATATGTTCCAGACGTACCGCAAAGATAACATTACATTCATCCATATCTATAGAATCCATAGACCAATCTATGATATGTTTATCTTTAGACATAATGAGGGGCTTAGGCATTGTGTAACCTTTGTCTAAAAATCTCTGAGCTTTGCCCGCGATAGGAAGTAGTAAGTTATATTTTTTCATATTTTACTTTTAAATAATCTGTAGTTTTCTGGCATGAGGTTTTTACAGCCTCCTCTAAATTTAAATTATAAAGCTGAGAAAGAAATATTCCACAAAAAATGTCTCCTGCCCCATTAACTTCTAACCCCTTAACAGGCTTTATTGTAGAAAAATAGGTAATTTTACCGTTTTCTATGCATTCACAGCCATATTCATCATGTAAAATAAGTGGAGTTGAGGTTTTAATATCACTATATAGCGGTTTCCTCTCCCTAGAATCAAAAACTAAAGAACATTCATTAATAATTGACCGGTATTTTTTTCTAGGGTTGAGGGTACAAAAATCAATACTAACATTTTCATGGGAAAAGTCATTTAGGTAAACTGGGTCTATATCGTCTACATAAGCTAAGTGAATCCAATGATAATCTGATTTCCACGAAGTATCTTTATTTTCAAAAGTAGAAGAATTGTGAAGTATTGAACTACGTTTAGAGTTATCAAGCTCATTGATTATAATAGAGTTAACTTTCCCTTCATTAAAAGTTTTAGTTTTAATTCCGGGTATCTTCAGTCTGTCTATGTTGTAAATCCCCCCTCGTTGAGATACTGAGGACACAGGAATATTAGTCTCTCCTTTTTTAAACTTGGAGATTGTAAAAATATTATCTTTGTAACACTTTCCAAAAAGGCCTATTTTAAAATTTTTCTTTTTCATCTAATTTATAGACTGAATCCAATACTTTTTTTGGCTCAACTAATGGTATCAATTTAAAATCTATCAAATAATCTACCAACTCCATTACTACGTTTTCTCCTCCTCTGCTTTTAAGCACTAAAGTAGACTCTTTTTTTATTTCCCGACAAGAATCTGCTGGACAAAAAGAATAACCAACACTTTGCGCGATGCGTAAATCAAAAAGATCATCTCCTACAAATGCCATTTTAGAAGTCGGACAGTTATATTTTTCGCCTAAAGTATTTAAAAATTCAGTTTTGCATTTTCCTCGAGAAAAATAAAAATCTATATCTCTATTCTTAGCAACTGCTCTGTTTACATTTTCATCTCCCGATAAAAAGCATACGTCTACGTTGGAGGATTTTAAGCGTTTAATTGCGGTAAAGTCTTTATCGCAGAAAACTTTATAGCAACCTAATCCATTGTCGTCGTAAGTTTTTCTACCGTCAGTTAAGACGCCATCAACATCTAAAATCAAAAGTTTAATCATATTTCACCACGAGTAGATGGGTTTAACCCATATTCCTTAAATAAAGTCCCAAGTTCAAATGGGTACTGACTTGTGTTCCATTTTCCTTTAACTATAGCAGTCGCCACGTAAGGGTAAATTGAAGAATCCCAATGCAATTCCCCCCTTTTGCTTTCGTTATTGTAAGTATAGCACCCTTTAATATTTAAAGACCTGCATGTAGCTTGAGCGCCAGTTTCAAACTCTCTTATAGTGGGAGAAAACGTGTGTTCAAAAACTTGTTTTAACCGTGAAGTTTTCCAAATACTAGGTTGATTTGCATACAGATATTGTGCATTTTGAGGAATTTTAAATAGGTAGGGGCTTTTTAAAAAATCGTAAGGGATATCATCATTTATACCCCCTTTAATCAATTAAACGAAATCTATTTCGCCTTTAGAAATTTCTGGAAGGAATGTCTCTATTGCTTTTATATTAGGGGTATCATATAGAGGCATATCTTCTTGGTGATATAGGCAGAATTCAGTATCTACTTTATCTAAACATTCATAAACTTTTTTATTATACGCTAAATTTTCTTCATACTCAATCAAATGCCAATTATCAGGTATTGTATTAGTGGTTGGATTGCAAAATATTAACCTCTTAACTTCGGGCGCAATATATTTATCTATTTGCCCTGTAAACATTGGCCACACATCACTATAATCGTGATGAGAATACATAATAATTGAAACATCTTTTAAAACTGTCATACAAATTTACTTTTTCTATATAGCTGTGTGTCAATAAAATACCATTTGTAATATTTATGATTATCAATACAGTGCCATTTTTCCCATTTAACTAAACTTTGCGAAGAAGAATTCTTAAGCATCTCATTGCTAAACTCGTTAGCGACGTTGCTATCTGGCCATCCTTCCGTTATTGCTCGGGCATATGTAGAATCAATTTGGTAGTAAGGGATTACTTTATCGAAAGCATTTCCAACTATATCCATATTAGCAGAATTAGAATAAAACCAATGGTCAGCATAACCCCAGTTTAACTGATCCCAAAAACATGAGTATAGATAATTCATATCTAGGCTAGGGTCAAATCTTATATCTGTGGCATAATATTTTTGAGGACACTCTTTTCCTCGCTGCCCTAAATCAAAACGAGCTAATACCACGCAATCATATTCAAACCCGGATTTTTCCTCATGATTTTTTTTGAGGCTCATCACTTGTTTGCGGGAATAAAGAAAGCTTAAAGTTTGAAAAGGGGAATTTCCTTTATACATCGTTTGACTGCGGTTAAAACTGTCATCAAAATCAGAAAAGTTAATCTGATTTAACTCTTCTTCAAATTCATTTTGTCTTTCAAACAAGCATTCTGTAGGATTGTAGGTAGAAGTTATTAAATCTTGAATACTTTGTGATTGTTCCCAGCTATGAACAAAAATATCAACTTCATTATCTTTAATAATGTTATCTTTAATATATTTTGCTCCATCAATAGAAGCTTGAGTGCCTCCTGAATTAACAAAATATCCATGCAAACATAAAGCAATTTTCATTGTTTAAATAAATTAAAAGTTCTTAAATCTCTGTAAGGAGGATCTTCCACTTGATCTTCAGCATGCTCAGGGTAAGCCATTAATAAGGTCAATCCTCGCGCCGCCTGTTCGGGAGTCATGTACATATTCCATCCACCATCTCCTAAATCATCATCTTGAAAAGGTACCCCTATTGCTCTTCCTTCATACCTTAATCTTCTTATAGTTTCTACAGCCTTCTCATCGTCAGTTAATATCATACCCCCTTTACCTATTTTTAATGGCTTTTTATGATGAAAAGATAAACACATATAAGAACCCGGTATATACATGCCTGACGTTAATCTTTTTGCTGCATCGTAAATTGGATGTGGCTTTAACTGGTAAATACCGCTCCATTCGACATCTTCAAATTCAACCCTAGCCCCGGCCTGTAATATGGATTGAGGCGGTGACACGTATGTTCGAGAAGGTATTGTTACGGTAGAACCTTGAACCTCGCAATATTTACAACAAAGAAAAATAGCATCAGTACAGCTATCACAAGCGATAGCGTAAGGAGCGCCCGTATATTCAGCTATAGCTTCCTCAAACCATTCAACTATTTCAAAAGGGTTTCTCATTTTTCCAAAATGTAATACTTCTTTTTAAAACCAAATCCCTCAAATAATTTTAAACTGACTTCGTTATCTATTTTAACTTTTGCGAAAGCTTCTGGAAACTTTTCCATAAATCCTTGCAGCATAAACTTGCCAACTCCTTTATTTTGGTGAGTCTTTTTTGTGGCTAGCCTTATATCATTATCAAGGTGTCCAATAAACCCTATAACCTCTTCGTTCACCCTCTTAGATTCTTCTGTCTCTTCTATACATACTAAGTAATTAGAATAATTTTTAAACATATAGGCATGATGGGTAGCTATTGGTATTATACTTGAATCACCAAAACCTTCACAATTCTCATTTCTGATATCAAGTATAGAGTACCAGTGGTCTCCGGGCAAATTGCTACATTCTACTAATTCCATAAATCCTCCTCGTGAAGTACTGGGTGATCAACATTTCCCCAATAAGCTAGTAAATAGGTTCTACTAGATTTCCAACCTTCAAGCTGAAGCAAGGGACCAAGCGAAGAGCCTATATCCATATATTGATTATTGTCATAATCCTTAAAAAGATCATAACACAAAAAATTACTAAGTGAAGCGGCTGAAAAAAGAAACAAATGATTAGATATACTGTTTTCTTTTATCCATTCCCCAATTTCATTAGGTAGGTCAAAATTATTAACCATGCAGTTACTCCCAATCGGAAAAAACTTTTTAACTTTAAAAGGCAACTTGTCTAATTTTGAATTTTCATTAGCTACTAAAACTATTTCCCGTTGAGAAAACGTAGGAAGCATTTCATTAATAAACCTACTGTAGTTTCCATTTATCATGACGTTAGAAAAAGATAAATTTTCCCAATCTTCCGTGCCATACATTTTAGTACAGAATTTCCAAGATTCTCCTCCATCTAAGCTATTTTGACCGGGAATACCTTTTATATAGTTATTTTTTTTAAAAAGGAAAGCGTCTACTAGTTTACAGTGCTGTTTTTGGTTCTGTTCGGGGATAAAACTCTTCTGCTCTTCAGGCATGTAACTATTTGCGTAAACTTTATTAGGTCCATGAATGTCACCTTGTATAAAATGATCTTCAGCTAAAACTACGGTTTTATTTCTGAGTATAGTTACTTCTCCATCAGAAAATCTAGAAAAAGCGAAAGGGGTTTCGCTTTTAATTAAATTTAAAAGTTTATCGAATTCTTCTTTATAACTTTTCATTTATAAAATCTAAATTTAGTCCATAAAAATATTTAGGTTTCCAGCCAGTCGCATTTGTGATTTTAGATGTGTCTACTGAATACCGAATGTCTTGGCCCCATCTATCTTCCACAAATTGTATCTCTTCATCAGTTTTATTAAAAGTTTTTATAATAGCGCGGACTACATCTATATTTTTAATATAATTATTCGCGGCTATGTTAAAGCATTGATTTTTTATTTTTTTATCAATAATACTCATGATACCATCCACATTGTCCTTAACATAAGTCCAATCTCTTACATAGGAACCATCGCCGTGAACGGGTATTTTTTCACCATCTTTTAAACAGGATATACATTTAGCAATCAACTTTTCTTCGTATTGTCGAGCTCCGTAATTGTTGCCACTTCTAGTCATTACATAATCAACTCCGTAAGTCCTATGGTAAGAGTTTATCAACATCTCAGAGCAAGCTTTTGTCGCAGAGTAAGGGTTGCTAGGATTAAGTTTATCAGTTTCTTTAAAAGAGCCTTCTTCAATGTCTCCGTATACTTCATCCGTACTAATATGAAAGAATAGTGGTCTTTTGTATTTAGGGGTTACCCTTACTAATTCTAATAAATTGTGGACTCCATTGACATTCGATTCTATAAAAGGAGCGCAGTTAGTTATAGAATTATCTACGTGGCTTTCAGCGGCGAAATTTATCAGTACGTTACATGTAGGGATATGTCTAACGTTAGCTATATTAGCGTGTGTTAATGAGTAGTTAGGGTTTTTGTCCCAAGGTAAACTTCTGTGAGAGGCATAACCCATCTTATCTATATCATGCACCTTCCAACCTCGCTCAAGTGCGGCCTCAACAAAATGACTACCTATAAAACCTCTTCCTCCTGTAACAGTTACCTTCATAAAACCTGTAAAATCTTTTCGGCAGATTTACCATCTCCGAATGGGCACTCTGAGGTGGGAATATAATCTTCTTTTACTTTATTAAAAATTTCAGGCAAGTCCCCTACCTTCTTGCATAGGTAATTGAATGATTCGAGAGCTTCGGGCCTTTCAGTGGTTTCCCTGCAAACTATAGCTTTCTTTTTAAGGAACGAAGCTTCCTCTTGCAATCCTCCGCTGTCAGTAATTAAAAAGCGGCACAAACCTATTTTTTTAACAAACTCCTTATGTGAAACAGGTGGTATAATACTGATATTAGCAAACTCTTTATGTAAGGTGCATTGAGAGTTAGGATTGGGGTGAGATACAAAAACAAAATTTAAATCCTGATTATCAAAGGCAATATCTTCTATTTGCGAATACCAAAAAGGAATAGATTTATGATTCTCTCTTCGGTGCAGAGTTATTAAAACATCATTATTATAACTAACTGGGATATCCTTAAGGTGGTCCAATACCGTATTACCTACAATGTGAATTTCGCCTTGAGTTATTTCCTTTAACAGATTTGTTTTGTTAGATTTAGTAGCGCAAAGATGTATGTCTGCAATTCGAGATATACATTGTCTATACACTTCCTCGGGGTAAGGATGATTTTTATCATAGGTTCTTAACCCTGCCTCTAAGTGGATAACTTTTAGACCTTTGTTGAAAGCTGCTAAAGCACAAGTAAAAGCTGAAGCTGTGTCTCCTTGAACAAGAACGTGAGTAAAACCATCTTCCAAAACTTTATCTAAGGAGTAAGATCCAGTAATGCTAGAAATAATGGAGTTTAACCTGTTAGGAGCGCTGTCCTGCATTTCAAATGTATAATCAGGCTTGACTGTACCTTGACCAATATCTTTATGCTGACCAGTGAATAAAGTCTGAATGTTATGATACTGAGACAACTCATGAAGGATTATAGGTTCGACTTTTATATATTCTGGTCGAGTGCCGTAACATATTAATATCTTCTTCATGACTTTATTAATTTAAAACCTTTTTTAATAGTCGATTTTAAAGCGTCCCCAAAATGAGATCCGTGGTAATTAACCGATATTGCATTTTTGTCTACACCGTACTGGTAGGCTAGAACAGGATTAGAGCCCCACATATCTTTATCTTTTTCAGGATGAGGTGGTACATAGGTATTAAGCCCTAAATGTTTTTGAATAGCGTACGAAAAATACATATCTTCGCCGCATATTCTACTTTCAGGGACGGGTGCTTCCCTCCAAAAAGCTCCAAGCCATTCTCTTTTAAAGAACCAGCTATGACCTACTATGTCTACTCTAGTTGTAACTTCGTTAGGTTTAGACCAGCCCCATCTGTCATAACTAATATAATTTTCATCATTAAATATAACTCCAATAGTGCCTAATAAACCTTCATTAGTTTTAATAGTCTCCAAACAGTTTTCTAACCACTTGGGTCCCGGAATTGTATCATCATCAAAAACACAAACATATTCAGTAGTAGCGTTTAAAGCATACGCAAACCGCGCCCAAACACCAAAATTTGCATTACTAGTAGTTACCACACAATTAGATAAAGGAGAATAATCGAACCTCACGTCACTGTCTTTATTTTGCCAAAACATAACCATATCTGGCTTGACAGTTTGCCGTTTCAAGGCCTCCATTTGAGGCACTAAAGTATGAGGGCGCTTATATCCGTTTAAAATTACTGTTATTTTACCGTCTGACATCTCTTATTATTTTTAGTAAATTTTCTTTTTTCTCTCTCATGGTATTTATCAGTTCTAAACCATTTTTTTCATACCAAGGCTCGTAAGAAGCTCCGATTAACTGATTAGTTTCTACCTCTAAGCCTAACATTTTAGCCTCTAGGACTAAGCGACAACATGTTTCAGGGGTCGATGGATGAAATGCTAAACCAGAATATTCAGAGAGAGTTTGTAGAAAACATTCGTAATCCGGATTCTTTATCACATCAAAATCTAAATTATTATCTTGGCAGAACTTTATTGACTGAGCAGTTCCTTTTTGAGGGTATGGAGAATCTACAACAGCATATTTATTATTTTTTTTGTTATGAGAAAGCGCTTGTATAAATTCTAAGTGGGTGTCCGACCACAAATTTCCAGAAAAATTAATTGTTTTTTCAGTAAATTTTAAATTTTTATCGTAAATATTTTTTTGAAAAGCTGTTTGACAGATTATAGCTTTAGCTTTTTGATGGAATGAAATATTTATGAGCTGATTGGGTGGGACAATAAAATTAGGGTACAGTGCAGGGTTTGTGTGGTGAACAAATTTGTAATCATGACAATAAAGAATGTACTTACAATTATCCTCTATCGTTTGACGTATAGAAGGCTCAATCCCAAAAAAGTTAGATATTATAAAAAAAGAATCGAGGTTCTCTTGAATGAACCCCGGATACAAATAACGACTTTTAATTTTTTGTACGTCGTAGTGCTTGTTTAAAGTAACGAAAATCTCTTCATCGTTTAAAGCTGCTCCACCTACAAAATCATCAATAAAAAAATCACTAACTAATATAATTTTATCATTCAATGGTAAAATTTTTGGAACCTACGTTCCTAGTTGGGTCTTTGGGGTGCTTTGCCCCTTTTCTACTTTTGGAATAATCTTCAAAAAATTTCTTTTTTACCGGGTCTTGTCCATGACGCTCTTCCCTTTTTACGGAAGCTTCAGCTGATTGATCCCACAGATCCCCGATAGACCCTTTAGCTTTTTCGCGAAAATCTTTTGCTGAATGAGGATCTATTTGAGTATCTATAGAAGCGTTTGGAATAGTATAAACTCTATTGTACTCGGTTCCATCAATATTATAGACGTGCTCTTCATGTATACTTTGAAGAACAGTGACTTGTTCGCCAGTTTCTGGGTGTTCGTAAATATATTCAGGCATCTTGCATTATATTAATTATTGAATCTACTGTTTTAGAGTAGGTAAATTCATCTTGAAGTTTTAAACCTTCTTCATTTAATGGAGATTCTTCATAACGTTTAATTGCTTTCTCACAACCTTCTATAAAGTCATCTTCATTAAAGTCAAATATTTGACCTTGATTAAAATGCCCACCTTTTTTGAAAAACATCCCATCTTCAGAGTCAATTTTACCACTAGGCTCTATCAATACTGAATTTTTTTCATTAGCCCATTCTTTGTATGAAGTAGCGTTAAGTATGACTGAGTGCTTACCTAGAGCTACAGATTGAAACTCAGGTAATCCCCACCCTTCTGCTCCCGACATACCAATTATTATATTACCAGAATTAAGGAAGTCATTATATAGACTATTTTTTTGCATCAAGCCCAAAAAGTTGATATTAAAATAGCTACGTCCCTCTAAAGTTTGAGCTATCAGTGCTTTAAAGTCATTTTCTTTGATAAATGGGTTAGCAATAGCGCATTGGAGAACGTATTTAGGATTATCTCCATATTTCTTAAGCCAAGCTTTAATTACTCTAGCATGATGCTTTCTCTTCTCAAATTTACCGGTTAAATTAAAAACGATTTTACCTTCTAAGTAAGAAGAATCTTTTTTATTAAAGTTATACTTATCGAATCCTAATGGAACTACGCTACAATTTTCCACACCATAAGACGAAAGGACTTCTTGAGTATATTTAGATGTTACTAGAAGACGCTTCTGATTTTGTGCAATATTTACTTCAATTGAAGTAGGGTGATCCAGTTCATAAAAAGTCAACAATGTTTGATCTTTAGCATAAGAAGTCAAGCTGTCGTGATTAAGATGCCACAATTTAAATACCGGAGTATTTCTATCGTAGGTCTCAAAAGATTTATTGATACAAGACTGCAACCATGAGTTAAAATCTTGAGGTAAGTCTTGGCTGCTTAAGTCTGGTTGTCCTATTGTAAAAATAGAAGGCTGCACCCCCTTCTGGTGAAACTCACGCAGAAGGGCAGTGCTAACCTGACCGAAGCTTACACCATTGATAGGTAGATGTAAGGCAAAGTCGGACATTAGAACATTATTTCGTCATCTGACGAATTAGTGGCTGCTGCTTCTTGAGCAGGAGCAGTAGAAGTTGGCTCAGTGGCTTTGGCTTCGCGCTCTTCCCGAGACTCGCTCAGAAAGATACGAAAAGCTGGAGCCTTATCACTTTTTGTGTAAGTACCATCTTCGTTCTTTTTACCTTGATTCTTAAATACAACTAACTGCACTTTACCGCTAGCTCCTTTAAGTTCAATGTGTCCAGTCATGTATTGAGAGCCCTTATCGCTCTTTTTTACCCATAAAGCGCCTAATTCGCGCTCTTGCCAGTCGTTTTTCTTCTGTTCGTTTGACATAAGAGTCTGTAGATTATAGCAGTCGGAGTCGCGTGTCAACATTTTTTTATACGTTATCCAACATTTTTTCGCTTTTTATTTTTTTTCTTAAAATTTCAATTCCCCGATTATGGAGATTTATAGCAGTTTGAGTGCTAACACTTATTTTATGGGCGATTACGCACCATGATGGTTTTTTCTCTGTATTAGAGTATCTCAAGGAAAATATCTTTTTTATCCTAGGGTCTTTTAACTGTGATAAAATATTCTCAGTAAACTCAAACAAATTATTATTTGAATGCACTTCAATACGGTTATAAAAAGGATTTTTCTCTTTTAATGCATCTAAAGATTTATCTTCCGTGGCTACTAAACGATCTTTAGACTTTTTATTTAAACAATTCAAACAGCTATACTTTATTTGGTTAGCTAACCAAGTTGAAAATTTTACGTTTTTTCCCTCGTCAAAACTATTAGCGGAGTTCCAAATAATTAAATTTTTATCATTATAGAGCTCTTTTATGTCGAGATTATTAGCGTAAAAACTTTTAGAGAATCTGGCCATTATTTTAAAACATAAACCAGAGTGACGATTAATAAGTTCGTTTAAACTTTTTTCACAATTAGTAAGTTTTACCTTATTTACTAAGTATGTATCCGTTAACTTATCCCGACTTCCCTTTTCCATGAGCTAACTTTTTTGTTAAAATCTCCATATTTACAAGATTTATATTTTTCCATATCCAGTAGATAACGGTGATGGCTTTTAAACATCCTCGGTAACATTATACAATATTCTATCAAATCGTCTAAATCTTTTTGTAAAAAAACATTAGCATCAAAGAATTTATCTTCTTTAAAAAAATCAGAAATTATGGATATCTCTACTAAAAAAGCTGGATCATCTAAGTTTTCACTAATACCCGTAAATAAAAAACTGTCAAAAGAAGCTATTTTAATTTCGTAATTGAATGTAGACTCGTAACTATTAAAATTAAATTTATGAAAAGCCTTCATTGTGGAAGTAGTTAAATTTAAATTAGCCTCTGTCCCGCAAAAAACCAATATCGGATCGCAAAAATAATCTTCTAATTTATGACCTTCAAACATATAGCTTCTTTATCCATCTCAGCAACTTTTCTGTTGAAGCTATTCGTTTAGAACTTTCATCATAAGTATCCCAACTTAAAGCGAAGTCAGATTTTTCCCTCATGCACGGATCGTTTCTCTTTTCTGACGGATTCATAGCTTTAATATAAATCCTTTTTTCATTATTTTTTACGTACCTAGATAAATGAATTAAAACTCCATTAGCATCATTCTTTAGCCAATCTATTTCATCATCTTTATATTCTGAATATCTGACATCGGTAATAATGTTAACTTTTTCACTGTCTAAATCTTTAGATAATAGATTAGTCCAATGTTTACCTTCAGATAATCTCCTTTTTATTTCTCCATGAGCTACCAAAAATGGTCTTATTACATCTTTTTCTTCTCGTGTGCACGAATACGAGTCTATTCCATAAAGTTCTTTAGAAATAGTTGACAGTTCTTTCTTAAGATTATTAGCAATAGAAAGTTCTTGGCACGGAATATCCATTCTCTCCAAGAACTTAATTATTATTTCTGCTAAGGTGTTCTTCCCTGAACCAGCAACCCCAGAGATACCAATATTCTTAAATGTATAACTCATTATATATAATATATAATATATAAACTTTTCCCTAGAAAGTCGAAGTGAAACGGAGACTTTCCCCGTTTTAGCGGTATCTTTTAAAAAAAGACTTAACTAAAACACCGGCAATCTTTCTTTTCCCTGAGAATACTCCCCGGCTAGTCTTTTTTGGGTGTGCGGTAGTTTCCACCCATATGACATCACCTTAACTACACTCCTTAAAAAATTTTCGTTTTTAAGTTGTCTCCGGGTGCAAAGTCTCCAGAAGCAGAGCCGGACGCTAGATTACGGGGCCATCCACCTTTTAACAGCAGGATGGCAATGCTGCGAAAGGCGGTTGTAAATTTTTTAAAACTAAATGTCAACACCTCTTTTGAAAGATTTTTGAAAAAAAAATTAAAAGAAATCCTCGGGGGGAAAATTCGTTTTTTTTATTGATTTAGGTAGACCTACTAGATAGAATACTTTTTTGGCGCATAATGCAAGTTAATTACTCGAAACTGTACGAAGACGCACAAGTACCATCACAAGCAAATTGTTCAGACGCAGGTTATGACCTCTTTTCTACCGAACATGTTACTTTAGAACCTTTTCAGCGAAAATTAATATCTACTGGTATTTGCATGGAAATACCTCAAGGTTTTTACGGAAGAATAGCTCCCAGAAGCGGTTTAGCGTGTAAGAAAGGTATAGATGTCATGGCTGGAGTGGTAGATTCCGGTTACCGTGGAGAAATAAAAGTTTTATTGATAAACTTAAATTTTGAAGGTTACAATTTAAGACCTAGTACTTTTGAAGCTATGTTCGGTTCAGCTAACAAAATAACCATAAAACCGGGAGACAGGATTGCTCAGCTTATAATAGAAAAATGCCACACTAATATCAAGTGGAATGAAATGAAAACACTCGAAAATTCGCAAAGAGGCGAGGGCGGTTTCGGCAGCTCCGGAGAATAAACATGCAAAATTTAAACAAGGAAGTTATTTCCTACAACTCTAAAATGGTAGGCTCTCACGTTCGCGTTGTAAAAGATGGTGGATGGAATGGGAAAGTAGAGAAAGTAATAGATGAAGAATACTTTGAAGTCTCTAAAATCGAAAACCCTCTTCAAACAGATATAGTGTCAATGTATGATATCAGATCGTTATCATATGAGACTTTATGACCCCAGCGCCCCGACCCCCTAAATAAAAAACACCTTATTTCCTAAGAAAAAAGCAATGTGACACATTGGCACGGCCTTTGCTAAAAGGTAGTTATGTATTTACATGACAGCTTTGGAAGGGGCTTGCTAGATATCGCAACGCCGTTATTTAACGAAATTCACAACACTTTAGACCCTGTTTTTATTGAAGAGGAGGGTAATTATGTATTTGAGGTAGAAATGCCCGGTTTTACTAAAGAAGACGTTAAAGTCAATATTGAATCCGCTGGGCACCTCAACCTACAAGGTAAAACCATAAGACGAGGGAAAGAGGTTAAGTTTGGACAGACTTACCACATCCCCGAAAAAGCCGACCCAGCAACAGCTGACGCATCCTTGAAAAACGGGATATTCAGGCTAATATTCAAAAAGAAGAGTAAACACAAACCCAAAGAAATCAAAATTAAATAAAGGGTGACCAAACCGGGCTTAGGCCCGGTTTTTTTGTGTAATTAATTATATGCCACTTCCTTCACCCGGGAAAAATCAAAAAAAAGAAGAGTTTATAAACTCTTGCATGACCAGTCCTGTAATGAATGACGAATTTAAAGATTCAAAACAGCGTCTAGCTGTATGCCACTCTCAATACCGAAAGTCTTCTGCTTCAGCGAGTTGGAGTGAAATTGAATTTGACAAATTTTTAATTTTTAAATAGGATTACTGAAATGAGCGATGACGTTACTCTGACTCGAACTACTTATAAGCAAGTAGTATCATTGTTAGATCAGTTGATTGAGGTGTCTATTTGGCAAGACGCCGAAGCTAAAGCAAAAGCTCCAGTCAAAAATCAAGGGGATAGTTTTATGACTAGTAAGTTAAAAATTGTAAGAGAAACCTTAACCTCATGAAAAAAAAGAATAAATTAGACTCTCTCTTAGAGCCACTTTTTGAGAAAAAAGAAAAGTTAATTTCTTCAATAGAGGTTTCCTGTGAAAGTATAGAATTTTGGGAAGCTCGAGCGGAAAAAATCTTTAAAGAGATAGATAAGTCTGAAGAAGAGTTTTTTTTATCTAGTGAAGAGGCGTACCGAGAAGAAAATTTAAAAAATTCCCGAGAAGTTCAAACTCTAATGAAAAGAATTTATCTTGAAAATGACCAATTAGATATTCTAGAACAGTCAATTTTAGATTTAGAAGAAGAAATAATAAAGATACTTGACTCTTATGCCAAAAAGCAAAAAAAGTAAAAGGTATTACTTAATAGAGTCTGAAGCGAGGAAATGGTCCTATGGAGCTTTTCCCCATACTGAAGAAGGGTTAGAGCATGCCAAGCAGTACATGAAGAACCTTCAAAAAAAAACCAAAGAGAAACTAGAAATAGTTGAAAAATAACTTGACGGCTTACCCCGTCTAAAATAAAGTGAATCGCACACCTGATTGAGGGTGTATTTTTTTCTACAAATATGGAAATTAAAGTAAAGAAACGGAATGGAAAACTCGAAGAATTCGACGTCGAAAAAATAAATAAATGTGTTTATCGTGCCTGTAAAGGTATAGACGGAAACAATGTTTCAGCCAGCGAAGTAATTCTTGATGCCCAACTTCAACTTTTTGACAAGATTACTACAAAAGAAATTGATGAAGCTTTGATTTTATCCGCGAGAGCTAAAATAGAGAAAGAACCTAACTACAGTAATGTCGCTTCCGCACTAGCAGTTAATGCCCTTTATAAAGAAGTCTTTAGGGAGAGTGTTGATTCCGATACTTTTGATTTACAATACAAGAAATCTTTTGTTCAAGGAATAAAGAAGCTTGTTAAAGAAGAAATACTTAACCCCAAGCTTTTAGATTATGATTTAAAAAAACTTTCTGAAGCTATAAACCCTGAGCGAGATAAAAAATTCAAATATCTCGGTTTACAAATTTTAATAGACAGATACTTTATTCGCATTAATAATAAAATAATTGAATCCCCGCAGTCTTTTTGGATGAGGATAGCGATGGGTTTAGCTTTAAATGAAGAAAATAAAGAAGAAAGAGCAATTGAATTCTACAACCTATTTAGCAGTCTTTTATACACTCCTTCCACTCCTACATTATTTAATAGTGGAACTACTCATTCTCAACTAAGTTCGTGTTACCTAAATACTTTTGATGACAGCATTGACGGAATATTCGAAGGAATCTGGCAAGAAGCCAGAAAAAGTAAGTACGCCGGAGGTCTTGGCTTTGACGTTACTAATTTTCGCGCTTCTGGCGCTTACATCAAAGGCACAAATGGGATTTCTGGAGGTCTTGTGCCATGGCTCAAAATCCTCAACGACACACTCGTCGCAGTAAATCAAGGAGGCAAAAGGCCCGGAGCTGGATGTGCCTATTTGGAACCTTGGCATTTAGATTTTGAAGACTTTTTAAATCTAAGACGTAATACTGGTGACGAAAGATTACGTTGCCATGATATGAACACAGCATCGTGGGTTCCTGACCTCTTTATGAAGAAGGTGAAAGAGGACGCTGATTGGTACATGTTTTGCCCTTCAGATTCGCGTGACCTACATGAAGCTTTCGGCGATTGTTTTAACGCTGTTTATCAAGAGATGGTCGACAAGGCTGAATCTGGGAAACTTAAAAACTTCCGTAAGGTAAAAGCTAAAGACCTTTGGAAAAAAATGTTAAAGGTCTTATTTGAAACCTCTCACCCTTGGATTACTTTTAAAGACCCTTCAAATATTAGGTACAGTAATCAGCACAAAGGCACAGTTCATTCTAGCAACTTGTGCACCGAGATTCTTTTACATACTAAGCCGTCAAAATATGAAAATGGCGAAAAAGTAGAGGTTGGTGAAACTGCTGTCTGTAACTTGGGAAGCGTGAACTTAAAAAACCACCTCACTGAAAAAGGCTTAAATAAAGATTTATTAGCTTCCACTATCAAAACAGCGATTCGGCTTTTAGATAACGTAGTTGATTTAAATTTTTATCCTACTAAAGAAGCGGAAAACTCTAATCTTCAACACCGCCCTATTGGTTTAGGAATGATGGCTACTCATGACGTCTTACAGATTCTGGATATCCAATACGACTCAGATAAAGCTGTAAAGTTCGTAGACGAGTTGACAGAGTTCTTTTCTTACCATGCAATTCTTTCATCTAGCGAATTAGCTAAAGAGAGAGGTAGCTATAAAACCTATTCGGGATCTTTATGGGAAAAAGGTCATTTACCAATTGACACTTACAACAACCTCTTAGATTTTAGAAAAAAATCCCCAAAGACACCCGTGCGGGGAAAACTTGATTGGAAAAAAGTAAGAGAACACATTTTAAAATATGGAATCAGAAATAGTAACACTATGGCAATTGCTCCTACTGCCACTATTGGCTATATTAACGGCGTGGAGCAGAGCATCGAACCGAACTTCTC
>Ga0115012_10000736_pt1 | contig 18708 bp, 17 predicted proteins | sample TroAtlMetagenome_FD_88706 | JGI IMG/M metagenome (GOLD analysis project Ga0115012, IMG submission 88706) | Marine eukaryotic phytoplankton communities from Atlantic Ocean - Tropical Atlantic ANT10 Metagenome | ecosystem: Environmental > Aquatic > Marine > Oceanic | place: Tropical Atlantic...
ATCAAGATATTATATCTATTGGATATTTATCAATAAATAAAAAAATAAGAACACATAAAATAATATCATTAGCTGGTCCTTCAGTTTATGAACCTTCTTTGCTGAAAGTTAGAATTAGTGGAAATATTGATGAGATAACAGCAGGAAAGGTAGAGCCTCATTCACGAATAATATCCGGTTCAGTCCTTCATGGTCATGAATCAAATGGTGTTATGAATTATTTAGGTTATTATGATTCTCAAATATCTGCCTTACCTGATGAAACAAATGAGATATTCATGAATTGGTTAATGCCAGGCTCTAATTTGCATTCAAAATTAAATGTTTTTATCTCATCTTTTATTAAACCAAAAAAATTTATATTTAATACTTCCATTGGTGGTGGAGATAGAGCAATAGTGCCTATATCATCTTATGAAGAAATTATCCCAATGGATATTTTAGTTACACAACTTTTAAAAGCTTTAGTTGTAGGTGATATAGAAATGGCTATTGATTTAGGTATGCTTGAATTAGTGCCTGAAGATCTAGCATTATGCTCATATGTCTGCCCTAGTAAATACGATTATGCATCAATATTAATGGACAATCTTAATAATTTATACTCAGAATCATGAAGTTTTTAAGAACATATCTTAACAATATTAAACCCAACTTCGTCGCAGATGGTAAACATGTGAAGTGGTTTCCATTATTTGATGCTATCGAAAATTTATTTTTTTCATATTCAAAAAAAACTAAAAACCCAATTCATGTAAGAGATGCTGTAGATATCCAAAAAGTAATGGTAACAGTTTGGTTAGCAACATTTCCTGCAATGTTTTTTGGTATGTACAATTTAGGTTCTCATTCATTAGAATATTTAGAATCCATAAATCAACAAAATACCGGTGATTGGCATCATTATTTTGTAAGTATTGTTGGGTATGATTCTAATAGTTTTTTTAGCAAATTGTGGTTTGGAGCCTGTTACTTTTTACCAATATATTTTGTTGTATTTGCTGTGGGTATTGCTTGGGAAGCACTCTTTGCAATTGTAAGAAAACACGAAATTAATGAAGGAGCTTTTGTTTCAACTGTTTTATTTGCATTAAGTTGCCCGCCAGATATACCTCTTTGGCAAGCAGCAATGGGAATTTCATTTGGACTAGTTATAGGTAAAGAAATTTTTGGCGGAACTGGTAAAAATTTTTTAAATCCAGCTTTAACAGGAAGGGCATTTTTGTATTTTGCTTACCCAGCTCAGATATCTGGTGATAAGGTATGGATTGCTGGTATATCTGATTATAATATCGTTCCAGAAGGCTATAGTGGAGCAACTGCATTAGGAATGGCTGCAGAAAATGGATTACCAGGAATAACAAATTCATTTTCATGGATGGATGCATTTATTGGAAATATACCTGGCTCAGTAGGAGAAACCTCTATAATTGCAATATTAATTGGTTTAATAATTTTATTAGCTACCAAAGTTGCTTCTTATAGAATAATACTCGGTACATTGATAGGTATGATATTGATGTCATCAATCTTAAACTTTATTGGGTCAGATACTAATCCTATGTTCTATATACCCTGGTGGTGGCATGCTGTAATTGGAAGTTTTGCATTTGGTCTTGTTTTTATGGCAACTGAACCAGTATCTGGTTCAGGAACCAATAAAGGAAGATGGATTTATGGAATAGTTATTGGTATTACTGTAATACTTATTAGAGTCATAAATCCAGCATTCCCTGAAGGTATGATGTTAGCTATACTATTTGCAAATTTATTAGCTCCAGTTATTGATCATATGGTTGTTATGTCAAATATTAAAAAAAGAAAAGCATTAACTAATGAATGAATCTGTATTAAAAACAATTGGCGTTGCATTTAGTGTGTGTTTGGTATGTTCATTAATTGTTTCAATATCAGCTGTAAGTCTTAGAGACTTACAAAATGAGAATAAACTTAATGATAGAAGAATAAAGGTTCTTGAGGATGCTGATATAAAAATTGAAAAAGATCAAACTATTGCAGAACAATTTTCCAAGCTAGAACAAAAATTTGTTGATTTTGATACAGGCCAGTTAATGGATGAATATAAAAATTTTAAAATTGATGATTATGATCCAATAATAGCAACCAAGGACAAAAACCTATCATCAAAAGTTCCTCAATCCGATGATATAGCAATAATAAAAAATAGAGAAAACGTAGGAAAAATATTTATTCTAAGAGACGATAAAGGAAATATAGATAAATTAATATTGCCAATAAGAGGCTATGGTTTATGGGGTACATTATTTGGATATATTGCAATTGAAGGAGATTTCAATACAGTTTCAGGAATTACTTATTATGAACACAAAGAAACACCTGGTTTAGGTGCTGAAGTTGATAATGAAGATTGGAGAAAATCATGGATCGGAAAAAAGATTTATCAAGGTGATGAGGTAACATTGTCAGTAATTAAGGGGAAAGTATCTAATGATGATCCTTCTAAATTATACAAAATTGATGGCTTGTCAGGAGCCACAATAACCGGAAGAGGGGTTACTAATATGATTTCATATTGGTTTGGAAATTCTGGATATGGAAAATTATTAGAGGAGCTTGATTATGAATCTTAAAAGATATCAAGAAGTTATTTTAAAGCCTCTTATTGATGAAAACCCAATAACTCTTCAAATTCTTGGTATCTGTTCTGCTTTGGCTGTAACAAATAATTTAACCGTAACTTTGGTTATGTGTGTTGCTGTTATAAGTTTAATTTCATTTTCTAATTTATTTATATCTCTTATTAGAAACTATATACCATCAAGTATTAGAATTATTGTTCAAATGACTATTATTGCTTCATTAGTGATAGTTGTTGATGAATTATTAAAAGCATATGATTATGAAACAAGCAAAAGACTATCTGTATTTGTTGGCTTAATAATAACAAACTGTATCGTCATGGGTAGAGCTGAAGCGTTTGCTATGAAAGAAAAACCATTATTAAGCTTTTTTGATGGTCTTGGTAATGGAATCGGTTATAGTTTAATTCTAATTGGTGTAGCATTTATAAGAGAACTTTTTGGTGCAGGAACTCTATTTGGTAATGATGTAATGCCAGAATGGTATATGGGTAACAATCTATTATTATTACCACCAAGTTCATTTATTATCATAGGTTTATTTATTTGGCTTATAAGGTCATTTAAACCTGCTCAACTTGAAGAAGATGACTATGACGTTTCTATTCATTCAACAGCACCCAATTTAACAAAAAGAGATTTAAATGCTTGAACACTATCTTAATATCTTCATTACAACTGTATTTATTGAAAATATTGCTCTCTCGCTTTTTCTTGGAATGTGTACATTCATTGCTATCTCTAAAAAAATTGATGCTGCTTTTGGTTTGGGAATAGCAGTTATAGTTGTTTGTTTAATAACAGTCCCTTTAAATAATTTAATCTATAACTACATATTAAGAGAAGATGCACTTTCTTGGGCAGGGCTTGAAGGTACAAACTTAGAGTTTGTTGAATTGATCAGTTACATAGGCGTAATAGCAGCTAGCGTACAAATATTAGAGATGTTTTTAGATAAATATGTACCAGCTTTATATAATGCTTTAGGTCAATTTTTACCTTTAATAACTGTCAATTGTGCAATATTAGGAGCTTCATTATTTATGGTTGAAAAAGATCTTATGTTTGGAGAAAGTGTTGTATATGGCTTCGGTGCAGGCTTTGGATGGGCTTTAGCAATTGTTGTTTTGGCTGGTATAAGAGAAAAATTAAAATATTCTGACATCCCTGACGGATTAAAAGGTTTGGGTACAACGTTTATTATCGTTGGACTAATGAGCTTTGGTTTTATGTCATTTGGAGGAATATCACTTTAAAATGAATATTGATTTAATTCTTGGCGTTGTATCATTTAGCGGAATCATATTACTTTTAGTTTTAGTTATAGTTTTTGCAAGATCAAAATTAGTTTCAACTGGTAATGTATCTATTGAAATAAATGGAGATACAGACAACCCTATACTTGTACCTGCTGGTTCTAAATTATTACAAACGTTAGCAGATAATAATATATTTCTTGCATCTGCTTGCGGAGGTGGTGGAACCTGTAGCCAATGTAAGTGTCAAGTTTTAGAAGGTGGAGGATCGATACTTGCTGCAGAGGAATCACATTTTAATTCGACTGAACAAAAACAAGGTTGGAGGTTATCATGCCAAGTTCCTGTTAAAAATAATTTAAAAATTAATGTTCCAGAAGATGTATTCGGTGTTAAGGAATGGGAGTGTGAAGTTATATCAAATGAGAATGTTGCAACGTTCATCAAAGAGTTAGTTTTAAAATTACCAGAAGGTGAAAATGTAGACTTTAGAGCTGGTGGTTATGTCCAATTAGAAGCACCAGCTTATGAAATAGATTATAAAGATTTTGATATAGAAAAAGAATATCATGAGGATTGGGACAGATTTAATATTTGGGATAATAAATCTTCAACATATGAACCAGTTATAAGAGCATACTCTATGGCAAATTATCCTGAAGAAAAGGGGATAATTAAATTTAATATAAGAATTGCCTCACCACCACCAGGACAAGATGTTCCACCCGGATTAATGTCATCTTGGACTTTTGGTCTTAAACCTGGTGATAAGGTAAAAGTTTTTGGACCTTTTGGAGAGTTTTTTGCAAAAGAAACTGATGCAGAAATGGTTTTTGTCGGAGGTGGGGCAGGTATGGCGCCAATGCGATCACATATTTTTGATCAATTATTAAGAATTAATACAAACAGAAAGATAACATTTTGGTATGGTGCAAGAAGTTTAAAAGAAATGTTTTATGTTGATGATTTTAATAAATTAGCTGAAAAATACGACAATTTTGAATGGCATGTTGCTTTATCAGATCCTTTACCTGAAGATGATTGGGATGGAGATACTGGCTTTATTCATAATGTTTTATATGAAAATTATCTTAAATCGCATGAAGCACCAGAAGATTCTGAATATTATATGTGTGGCCCACCTATGATGAATAAAGCTGTGATAGATATGTTATTAAATTTGGGTGTTGAACCCGAAAATATTGCTTTAGATGACTTCGGTGGCTAAATAGTCTTATTGTGACACGATATTTTTTTTCAAAAATTATAGCTCTATTGGCAGGAGTTATTTTATTAATAATTGCTTATTTGCATAATTCTAATTCTTTATATGTAATTAATGGTGATGCCTATGGAACAACTTGGTCCATTACATCAAGCGAATATATAGGAGATCATCATAAAGATAATATTGAATCTATTATAAATAGAATAGATTATGTTGCATCTAATTATAAGATCGATTCCGAAATTGCTAAAATAAACAACACTTTTAAGGAATACCAATTTATATCTAAAGATTTATTCAATATTTTAAAGGTTGCAAAAGAAGTTGAGATTAACTCTAATGGTTTTTATAACATTATGCTTGGTAAAATATCAGGTGAACTTGGATTTTCTCCTACATTTAATAAAAATTTAATTCAAAAAAAAGTTTCTACATTTGATTTAGATGAAAATAATTATTCTCTTATTAGAAATAGTAATAATTGGTTTGATTTATCATCAATAGCAAAAGGTTATGCAGTTCAAGAACTGCATAATTATTTAATAAACAACAATTTATCAAATCATCTAATTGATATTGGAGGTGAAGTAATTGTAAATGGCCTTAATAATGGAGATCCATGGACAGTAGGTATTCAAGACCCAAATTATATTAATAACAAACCTGTTATTTTAATCAAAAATATTAATACTAATTTTTTAGCTATTGCTACTTCAGGTGAATATAGAAATTATAATTTTGATATAGATGGTAATAAAGTTACTCACACTATTAATCCCAAAACTTTAAAGTCTATAAATAATAATATACTTTCAGTTACTGTTGTTCATGAGTCATCAGCAACTTATGCAGATGCTTACGCAACATCATTTAACGCAATGGGATCAGAAATGGCTATAGAAATAGCAAATAATAATGGTATTGCTGTTATGTTAATAATTGAACGAAATAATGAGATAGAATTTATTTATTCTAATAAATGGTATTATTTATCATTATGAATGAATTGTTAATTGCATTTTTAATTGTATCTATATCATTTGTAGGCTTATCTATTGGCTTATTAACAAGAAACCAACCTATAAAAGGATCTTGTGGAGGTCTAGCAAATCTAGATGATGGAGCAGAATGTCAAATATGTGGTAAAACTAATTCTGATATTTGCAATAACTAGAACTGATTCATCGTATTATCTTCGCCAGCAGCCTTAAGAGCAGCCTCTCCAGCAAAATATTCTTTATGATCATCGCCCATATCTGAACCAGACATATTTTGATGTTTAACACATGCTATACCTTCACGAATCTCTTTTCTTTGTACATTTGCTACATAACCCAACATTCCTTCAGAACCAAAATATTCTTTCGCAAGATTATCAGTGGAAAGGGCGGTCGTATGATATGTAGGTAATGTTATTAGATGATGAAATATTCCTGCTTCCTTAGCAGCATCAGCTTGAAATGTTTTTATTTTATTATCTGCTTCTTTTCCGAGCTCTGTGTCATCATATTTTTCATTCATTAAGTCATCTCTATTGTAATCAGAAACGTCATCTCCATTTTTAGACATAAAATCAAAAACTTGTTGTCTAAAATTTAGAGTCCAATTAAATGAAGGACTGTTGTTGTAAACTAATTTAGCATTAGGTATTTCTTTACGAATCTCCTTCATCATTGCGCCTATTTGTCCGATATGCGGTTTCTCAGTTTCAATCCAAATTAAATCGGCTCCATTTTGAAGGCTTGTAATTGAATCAAGAATACATCTTTCTTCACCTGTATCTTTTCTAAACTGATACAAGTTTGAGGGTAATCTTTTTGGTCTGACAATCTTACCGTTTTGGCTAATCATTACATCACCATGTTTCATATTCTCTTCAGTAATTTCTTGGACATCTAAAAATGAATTATATTTATCTCCTAAGTCTCCTTCAGAATTAGTAATAGCAATTTGTTTTGTTAATCCAGCACCCAAAGAATCAGTTCGAGCAACTATTATTCCATTATCAACTCCTAATTCGAGAAAAGCGTACCTAACAGCATTAATTTTTGCTAAAAAATCTGCGTGAGGAACTGTAACTTTACCATCCTGATGACCACATTGTTTTTCATCAGAAACCTGATTTTCTATTTGAATAGCACATGCGCCAGCCTCTATCATTTGTTTAGCCATTAAATACGTAGCTTCCTCATTACCAAACCCAGCATCAATATCAGCAATTATCGGGACTATATGTGTTTCAAAATTATCAATTTTATTTTGAATTTTTGACTTATCATCTGCATCAGCTTTGTCTAATTCTCTAAAGAGTCCACCTAGCTCTCTAGCATCAGCTTGTTTTAAGAATGTATAAAGTTCGTTTATTAAACTTGCAACAGCAGTTTTTTCATGCATTGATTGATCTGGTAGGGGCCCGAATTCAGATCGTAGAGCTGCAATCATCCACCCTGATAGATATAAATATTTCTTTTTATTTGTTCCAAAATGTTTTTTTATAGATATGAGTTTCTGCTGTCCAATAAATCCATGCCAACATCCTAATGATTGTGTATATGCAGATGAATCCTTATCGTAATCATCCATATCATTCCTCATATTATCTGCTGTATATTTAGCAATATCGATACCAGTTTTAAACTGATTTTGATATCTCATTCTAGCTACATATTCTGCGTTAATAGAATTCCATTTTATTGATTCCATATCCGGTATTGATTTAGTAGACTCTAAAGTTTTATTAAATTTTGACATAATTATTCCCCTATTATGTAGTGGAGTAAATAATAATTATTTTAATATGTCAATAACTTAAAAAAACCCTTACTTAAAGGTTTTATTATGTAGTTATACTACATATATTCGAAGGTTTAGAGCTTATTAGCCAAGCCTATATATTTTGAAGGAGTTAATTTAAGTAACTTCTCTTTAGATTTATCTGAGATTGGTAGATCAGAAACAAATTTTAAATATGATTCTTTATTTAACTTATTTCCTCTAGATAAAGATTTAAGTTGTTCATAAGCGTCATCTATGCCTTCATATCGCATGATTGTTTGAACTGCTTCTGTAAGTACTTCCCAATTATTATTTAATTCATTTAAAATAACTTCTTTATTAGGTTTAACTTTATCCAAACCTTTTGATATAGAGCTTACAGCAAGTTGTGAATAACCAAATGAAAGCCCAATATTTCTTAGAACTGTGCTGTCCGATAGGTCTCTTTGCAATCTCGATTTTGTTAATTTATTAACAAAGAATTCATTCAGTGAATTTGAAATTCCAAAGTTACCTTCTGCATTTTCAAAATCAATAGGATTAACTTTATGAGGCATTGTTGATGACCCAACTTCATCAACGTTTACTTTTAAAGCAAATATTTCATTTGATATGTATATCCACATATCTTGACTTAAGTCTATTAAAATATTATTAACTCTTGTAATTGCCTGAGCAGTTTCAGATATCCAGTCATGTGGTTCAATCTGTGTTGTGAATTGATTTTGGCTAACACCGAATGAATTTATAAATCTTTTATTAAAAACTGGCCAATTAACTTTATTACTAACTAAATCAAATGTGTGGTAATTACCAGTTGCTCCACTAAATTTCGCTAGTGGGGTTATAGATTTAAGTAGTGATATCTCTCTATCAATCCTTGAACTAAATACTTTCATTTCTTTTCCTAGCGTAGAAGGTGATGCAGCTTGCCCATGAGTTCTTGACAGGAAAGGTATATGTTTCCATTTTTTTGAGTAATTTTTAATTTTTTTGTTTAACAATAGTATTTTTTGTAAATGAATATTTATTCCGTTTTTAATAATTACTGCATATGCTAAAGAATTTATATCCTCGCTAGTTAACCCAAAGTGAATAAGGTTTACATATTTAGATAATGTTCTATCTTTTAAACAATAATCTTTAATGAAGTACTCTACAGCTTTAACGTCATGATTTGTTTTATTTTCAATTCTTTTTATTTTTAGGACTTCTTTATCGCTAAAGCTAGATTTGAACTCATATAGTTTTTTAATAGATTTTTTACTAATTTTTGGAAAATTTTTATTACCGCATAGGTATATCAACCAATCAATTTCAATATTAAATCTTTCTTTGATTAGCGTATATTCTGAAAAACAATCTCTTGTATCTAATATTTTATTAGCATATCTACTGTCTAGAGGTGAGATATTGTTATGTTCATATTTCATGATTTCATCCAATGTCGTATTATAAAATTTTTTACCTTAAAAAGCTTTAGATATGACGCCTCCACCCAAACACATATCGTCTAGATAAAAAACAGCAGACTGGCCCGGTGCAACGCCTCTTATTTCTTTTTTAAAGTTAACAATGTAATGTTTGTTTGCAAATTGTATCTTACACTCAACAGGCTTATGTTGATGCCTTACTTGTAATAAACATTCTAAAGGATAGTCAATTTGCTCATTGTTTATCCAAGATATAGTATTACATTCTAGTCCTTTGCTATAAAGCAGCTTATTATCTCTACCTTGGCATACGTAAATTGAATTTTTTGTTATATCTTTATCAAAAACATACCATGGCAGATCTTCTCTACCTTTGATACCTCCTATATTTAAACCCTGTCTTTGGCCTTTAGTATAAAGAGTTGCTCCATTGTGTTTACCAATTAAATTATTATTTTCATCATAAATAGGGCCTTTAGAAAGATTAATAAATCTTCCTATAAAATCTTTCATATTTTTTTCGCCTACAAAACAAATTCCAACTGAATCTTTTTTATTTGATATAGATAATCCAATATCAGAAGCAATTTTTCTAACTTCAGATTTAAATAAATTTTCAAGTGGGAAAATACATTTATCAAATTCAGATGAGCTAACTTCATGCAAGAAGTATGTCTGATCTTTATTAAAATCTTTTCCTCTATATAGATATGACTCATTATTAATTTTTTTAATAGAAGCGTAGTGACCAGTAGCTATATAATCAGCCCCTATGGTTAAGGCATAATTTAAAAAGGATTTAAATTTTATCTCTCTATTACATAAAATATCTGGATTTGGGGTTCTACCTGCTTTATGTTCATTTAAGAATTCTTCAAAGACTTTGTTCCAATAATCGTCAGAAAAGTTAGCTTTATGTAATGGAATATTCAATTTATCACATACTTCTGAAGCGTCAACAAAATCAATTTCAGAGGTACAGTTTTCTCCTGGCTCACTTTGCCAATTTAACATGAATAAACCTACTACTTGATAACCTTGTTCTTTTAATAAATATGCTGAAACAGATGAATCTACACCACCAGACATACCGACAACAACTTTTATTTTTGAATTATCCATCTTTTTAAATACGTACTATTATTAATATTTTAGGAGTATAATTATCACCGGTTTTAACTGCAAACTTATATGGAACGAGGCTTTATCATTCAATGAGTTATAAGAAAATTAAAATACCCAAAAAGGGCGAGAAAATAACCTATAAAGATGGAAAGCTAGTTATTCCAGATAATCCCATAATTCCCTTTATAGAAGGTGATGGAATTGGTGTTGATATAACACCTCCAATGATAGATGTTGTTAATGAAGCTGTTAAAGTTGCCTACAATGATAAAAAAAAGATTCAATGGATGGAAGTATATTGTGGAGAGAAAGCAACAAAAAAATACGATAAAGATACGTGGCTGCCTGATGAAACTATTGAAGCGCTAAAGGAATTTGTTGTTAGCATAAAAGGTCCTCTAACTACGCCTGTTGGTGGAGGAATAAGATCTTTGAATGTTTCTTTAAGACAAATGTTAGATTTGTATGTGTGTTTAAGACCTATAAGATATTTTGATGGCGTTCCTTCGCCTGTTAAAAGACCTCAAGATGTTGACATGATAATTTTTAGAGAAAATTCTGAAGATATTTATTGTGGTGTTGAATTTGAGGGTAATAGCAAAGAATCAAATAAACTTGTTAAAGTGCTCAAGAAAGATTTTGGAGTTACTAAGATAAGATTTGAAGATAATGTAGGTATAGGTATTAAGCCTATATCAGAAGAAGGAACAACTAGATTAGTAAAGAAAGCCATTGATTATGCTATTGATAATAATCGATCATCTGTAACTTTAGTGCATAAAGGAAACATAATGAAATTTACAGAAGGGGCATTTCGTGATTGGGGATATGAAATAGCTAAAAGAGATTATGGCGGCATAGAAATCGATGAAGGGCCATGGCAAGAAATAATAAATCCTAATAATGGAAGAAAAATTGTCATAAAAGATGTAATTTGTGATGCCTTTCTTCAACAAATTCTTTTAAGACCAACTGATTATGATGTTATTGCAACTATGAATCTTAATGGAGATTATATATCAGACGCATTAGCAGCAATGGTTGGAGGAATAGGAATAGCTCCAGGAGCCAATATATCAGATGATTATGCAGTATTTGAAGCAACACACGGAACTGCTCCTAAATATGCAGGTAAAGATCAAGTAAATCCAGGGAGTTTAATACTATCTGCTGAAATGATGTTAAGACATATGGGCTGGGTTGAAGCTGCAGACATATTAATGAAGTCTATGGACAGAACAATAAGTGCAAAAAAAGTAACTTATGATTTTGCGAGAATGATGAATGATGCCGATAAGGTTTCATCTTCAGGATTTGCTAAAGAAATGATAAAAAGGATGTAATGAAAAAATTATCGCAAGATAATATTAACGATAAAACATCTAATGATCTTGGCACTACAGTTTTAGAAAAAGATCCTGAAGTTAAAAAACCTCCGTCATATCAAGTTATACTTTTAAATGATGATTTTACACCAATGGAATTTGTAGTTTTTGTTCTTCAGACAGTTTTTGGACACAATCATCAAAAATCAACAGAAATAATGATGACCGTTCATACAAAAGGTAAAGGTGTTTGTGGTATATTCTCAAAAGAGATTGCTGAAATGATGTCATACGAGGTTAATACTATGTCCAAAGATCATGGGCATCCATTATTAAGTGAAATTGAACCATTAACAGATTAGTATGTTTAGTAAAGAATTGGAATTATCTATAGCTAGCTTATTTGATAAAGCTCATGAAGCTAATATTCAATATATTACTGTTGAACATTTATTGCTTATGATTCTTAATGATTTTGATGTTAAAGAATTTTTTAAATCTGAGAATATAAATATAGATAACTTAAATAATGATCTCAATGAGCACCTTAAAAATAATATTGTAAATAAAATTGATCAACAAAAACCTGTTCAACCAACATTAGGTTTTCAAAGAGTATTACAAAGATCAGTTTTTCATATCCAATCTTCTGGAAAAGGTGTTGTAAAACCAATTAACATATTAGTAGCAATCTTTTCTGAAAAAGAATCCCATTCAGTTTTCTTATTAAATAAATTTAACTTAACAAGACTTGATGTAGTTACATATCTTTCACATGGTGCTAAAAAGAATAATAAAATATCTACCAATGAAGAAGTTGATGAAAATTTAACAACCGATGAATCAATAAAAACTAAAGAAAATGATTTTCTAATTAATTTAAATAATCTAGTTTCCGAAAACAAAATTGATAGGGTTATAGGAAGGAAAAAAGAAATTGAAAGATTAATACAAATATTATCAAGAAGAAATAAAAATAATCCGCTTTTAGTTGGCGAATCAGGTGTAGGTAAAACAGCTATTGCAGAAGGGTTAGCATATTTAATTTCGAATAAACAAGTTCCCGAAATAATTCAAGATAATGTTGTTTATTCTTTAGATATAGCAGCTCTTATTGCTGGAACTAAATATAGAGGAGATTTTGAAAAAAGGCTAAAAAATGTTCTAAATTTTCTTTCAAAGGAAAATAATCCAATACTTTTTATAGATGAGATACACACAATAATAGGAGCAGGGTCAGCATCTGGTGGATCTCTTGATGTATCTAATCTTTTAAAACCCGCATTAGGAAAGGGTCAAATTAGATGTATTGGCTCTACAACATTTCAAGAGTATCGTGGAATCTTTAATCAAAACCAAGCATTATCAAGAAGGTTTCAGAAAATTGATATCATTGAACCATCATTTGATGAATGTGAAGAAATATTAAACGGTATTAAAGACATATATGAAGATTATCATGATGTGAAATATACTACAGAATCTATTAAGTCTGCTATTGAGCTTTCATCCAAATATATTAACGACAGATTTCTTCCTGATAAAGCAATCGATGTAATTGATGAGACAGGTGCATTATTAAATATAAATAGAAAGAACAATAAATTAATTAAAGTTTTAAAAACTGATATTGAAATGACTATTTCAAAAATTACAAAAATTCCTGAACAATCAATTAGCTCAAATGATAAAAAGAATCTTAAAAATATTGAATCAAACCTTAAGAGAGTTATATTTGGACAAGATGTAGCTGTAGAAACACTTTCAAATGCAATTAAATTATCTAGAGTTGGGTTAAGAGATGAAAATAAAACAATTGGATCATTTTTATTTACAGGTCCTACTGGTGTAGGTAAAACAGAAATATCAAAACAATTGTCAGAAATATTAGGAATTGATTTAGTAAGATTTGATATGAGTGAATATATGGAAAGGCATACAGTCTCAAGATTGATCGGAGCTCCTCCAGGATATGTAGGATTTGATCAAGGAGGTCTTTTAACTGAAGCAATAGTTAAATCTCCTCATTGTGTGCTGTTGCTTGATGAAATTGAAAAAGCACATCCAGATATATTTAACATATTATTACAAGTGATGGATGCTGGAATTCTTACTGATAATAATGGTAGGAAGTCTGATTTTAGAAATGTAATATTAATAATGACAACTAATATTGGCGCTGAGTTGTTAAGTAAAAGAAATATTGGATTCTCAGAAACATCAAATGAATCTGATGCGATGAACTCCCTTAATAAACTTTTTTCACCCGAATTTAGAAATAGGTTAGATGAAACAATTCAATTTAATTATCTAGATAAATCAATAATATTATCAATTGTCGATAAATTCTTAACGAAGCTACAAGCACAATTAGATAAAAGAAATGTTGAGATAGTTGTATCAAAGAAAGTTATAAACTGGATTGCTGATAATGGATACGACAAAGAAATGGGAGCAAGACCTATGGAAAGATTTATCTCACAAAATATTAAAAAGCCTTTAGTAGATAAACTTTTATTTGGAAATTTAAAAAGTGGTGGTGTTATTAAAGTAGATATAAATAATGGGGAGTTAAGCTTTAAAGAGGGAAAAACAAAAGTTAAAGTTTAAATCTATCTTCCTCTAAAAGTAATTCTTCCAACAGTTAAATCATAAGGTGTCATTTCAACTTTAACCTTGTCGCCAGTTAAAATACGAATATAGTGTTTTCTCATCTTCCCAGATATATGTGCTGTAATGGTGTGGCCATTTTCAAGTTTTACTTTGAATTTGGTGTTAGGTAGGGTTTCAATAACCTCTCCTTCAAATTCTAATTGATCTTCTTTTGACATAGATGTGCATTTTAAACTAAAAAATTCATGATTGTAATTTAAATATGATTTAAAAATATGTATATAATAAATTCTATGTTCATAAAAAAATCTACTTATATTCTTTCTGTTATTTTATTATTAAACGCATGCGGGGGAGGGAGTTCTCCACCATTTTCTCTGACATTACCTACTAACTCATTAATAACTATTGATGAAGATAATACTCATACTTCAACTTTTATTGCTTCAACAAACTATAAATCACAAATTAGTTATGAAATTATAAATTCAACAACTAATGGAGAATCTAATTTAACCTCATCAGGTTCATATAACTATCTACCGAACCTAGACTATTTTGGATCAGATAATTTGGTCATAAGAATCACTGCATCAAGAGTCGATAATAATAATACAGCAACTGGTGAAAAAATTATTAGGTCATTTCCTGTATCTATTTCGATTCGTCCTGTTAATGATCCTCCTGTAATTCAAATAAAAGATGATTTAAATGCATATTCTGATTTAAGTCTTATCTTTGATGATACTTTGACAGTTAATGTTGAAATAACTGATGTAGATAATGATATAAATGAATTAACATTCTACGGACAGTTACAAAACGAATCTGTCAACGCAAATTTAGACATTACTCAAACAACGGACAATGATGTCGTTGTTGAAAACCAAAGTTTAATATTTTATTTAGATACAATTAAAAATGCGGGTCTTTTTAAAATGTCATTGTGTGCAAATGATCTTGAAGATTCAACTTGTGAAGGTGAGTTAGAAGGTTATTTTGTATCAAATAAAGACATTAAATCAGTATCATATGACTGTGATGAAAATGGCAACAATTGCCAGACAAGCAATCAGTATTTATATTATCTAATTGGAGATCCTTCCACGACAGCTAGAACAAATTATATTTTTATAGGAGATCAATTAAACGGTACGGATGAGAAAGATGAATTTCATTTAAGACTGCTTGAGTCAGTAAATAACTTAAAAAACTCTGATGCAAGTGAAGTATTTAATGATTATTTTAATGTTCTTGTTTTGGAAGAGGTAGATTCAACTGGCGCATCAGTATTTAATATTGAAAAAGGTTGTTATGCATCATGGGATGACAGGATATATTGTATTGGTAATGTAGACAGATCTAAAATTGGTGCTGTGGTAGGGGACTGGGATACGGTTTCTTTTTTAACAACATTATCTGGAAGAGGTGTTGCTCAAGGAGCAGTTAATATTCAACCTATTTCATCAAGATCTGCTGAAATTGTTCAACATGAATTAGGTCACTCTCATGGATTTATGGGTGATGAATATGATTCTCGTGGAGAACGCTCGTTTCCAGCGTGGTATGCAGAATTTAGTGTAAACACAACCGCTGTTTCAGATCCTTCAATTCTCAAATGGAATCATCTTATTGAGGATATGACAAATGTTCCTGGTGTTGACTATGATGTTTGTTATAACTATCCAGATGGAAGTATCTATTATCGTGATGATCTTGAATACAGTGAATGCGAATGTTTTTATAACACCTATGATGAAGATCATCCTGATTATGATCCTAATTATCCAGGAATAAACGAAGATGATTCTTGTATACATAAAATAGGTTTATTCCAAGGAACTTATTATGATGAGGTAGATACTTTTAGACCTAGGTGGGCTACTGTGATGTGGTGTTGCATTCTTGATTATGGAAAAATAAATGTTGAAGGTTTTGCTATTGGTTCAATTACAAATCAATTTAATGGTTTTGATGATTTCATAATCAAATCTGATATAAGTGATGATGTTGATCTTTATAATTCTGAATCTCTAGGTGAATATATAACATTTGATATTAATGGTGAATACGATACAAATAGGCTAAAACTATCATGGTATGTTGATGGGGTTGAGCAAATTGATTTAGAAAATCAATTAGAAGTAACATTTGATAGGCCAGATGATGATTCAATGATAACTTATTCATGGCAAGTTCAAGACCTTACAGGTAATTTAATAGCTCCAAACGACCCTTTAAATCCCTTAGACCTTTATGCTGGTATTTTAAATCTATATGGAGGCTGGTCATATTATGATCCTGATCCAAATACTAACCCTAATAATAATCCTAATTATCCTTATGTTGGTTCATGGTTTTGGCATAAAACAGATGGGAATGTGGACCATGACGACACAGTTGACTTATCAAACCTTGATAATTACCTATATGCAGAACAATGTTGTTCTCTGGGCTACAGTTATAAAATTAATTGGAAAAATTATGAACCAGTCTCTGTAAGTCCTTCATATACAAATAAAAAACCTAAAAACTTTTTTAATATAAAGGCTAAGATCGGTGAAGATGAAAAAATAATTACTATGAATCTAACCAATAAAAATATTGATATTACAAATTTACAACTTAGCGAAGTTAAAAAAGAATTTATCAAAAACAACCATATAAGTTTTAAAGATAAATACATAATTACTTTCCATGATAAAAATATGAAACCTATTTACACATTAGGCTTAGGGAATCCCTTTGAAGCAAGGCTACAACACATTGGATACGAACAAGAAAGTGTATTTAACATAGAAATACCTTTGAAGGAGTTCAAAATAGCTTATCCAAAGGACTTAGACCCACATTTTATTACATATAGCAAACGAGCTTTAAATAATACCTTTGAAGCTATAAAGGTTGTTGAGATATTGTAGATATATTTTATTAAACATAATATATATTATGCGAACCTATGATTATTATATGACAATAAGATGCCCTTTTAGCATGGATATTTAATCAATTGATATGAATTTAACCTTTAGGTGCTGGTTGATCAGACCAATTCCAATCGCTATCTGAACATTTATCAATTAGAAGTACTTGGAGTTCCTCTAATAAAAGCAGCCCATCCTGAAATTCTTCAACTGTTGGATCAACTGCGTTTGATTGAAAGCCAATAAAGTTTGATCCTCTCTTAGGATTATTAGTGGTTACTCCTGCAGAAAAAGAGGCAGTACTTCTATCTGCTTGTTCTGTTACCCTACTTGCTATGTCTGATAATTGATTTTGTACTCTAATAATCTGTTGTGATAGTTGAACACAATTTAATGATTCAGGTTCATAAGGAAAATGTATTCTTGAGGAAGTTGTTTGTTGATAAATAGGTACCGTATATGCGCAACTTGAAGCAATAAATGCACAAGAAAACAATAATGTAATTTTATTTTTTAGAATAGAACTAGTCTTTATCATTTATATTCCCCTTTAAATGAATACATAATATCACATATTAAACTTATAAAATCAACAACATAACTGTATCAAGTATATCTAAGTTATTATAAATATTAATTTTGTACGTGCTTTAAATATCATTATGTTTTTGACCGCATATATTTATTTTAATGTTTTCTGCACCACCGTCTAAAATTGGGTCTAGTTGTGTTAAAAGACCCGTTTCAACCCTCCAATTTAAATATTTAGCTTGATGATCTAATGTTTCCCAATCTTCTATTAAATGAACTGTGTTGGTAGAATCTTCTATGTATGTGTCAACTGATATACATCCATCAAATGATCTTGTATCTGGTAAAGCAACCTTTAGAGTTTCTTTAAGATCATCTAACATACCCTCTTTTGCTGGAAAAGATACAATTACTAAATTTTTCATGCTTACTCCTATTTATAAACAAATATAATAATAAACTTATACTCATCATTTATAAAATTTAATGCAGATTTTTATTATTTCAATTACTATAAACTTATGAAAACTAAATTAATTACACTCCTCTTTATAATATCTTCTACCAATACCATTCTTTCAGATGATTTGATGAATCCAACGTCTTATTCCAAAGATTTGTATCAAACACCTATTTTAGATGGAACTTATATGGATGATATAACGCATCCTGATGAGTTTTTAGGATTTGGTATTGGAGAACGAGTTGCTGCACCCTGGCAAATAACAAATGCGCTTAAGACATGGTCAACTCAATCAGAGAGGATTAAAGTTGTTGAATATGCAAGAACTCATGAAAATAGACCGCTTCATGCAGTATTTATATCCTCACCTGAAAATATTAATAATTTAGACGAAATTAAAAATAACTTGTCTGC
>Ga0115012_10000737_pt1 | contig 18695 bp, 18 predicted proteins | sample TroAtlMetagenome_FD_88706 | JGI IMG/M metagenome (GOLD analysis project Ga0115012, IMG submission 88706) | Marine eukaryotic phytoplankton communities from Atlantic Ocean - Tropical Atlantic ANT10 Metagenome | ecosystem: Environmental > Aquatic > Marine > Oceanic | place: Tropical Atlantic...
ACTGAGTCGCGGCGTTGATAGTGAAAAGGCTGTTCTGTGTATCCCATGATACGAACTTATCAGCGGCGTTACCCATGATTTTGACATCTGAACCAGTAGTAGCGTTACCCAATACAGTAGGTCCGTCAACTACTAGAGCACCACTTGAGTTAGCGACTGTCTGAGCCTTTGTGACTGTCAATGTTCCGACTGACTTGTCAAAACGTACCGATGGGTTCATTGAACCAGTGGCCCAAACAAATACATCCTGTCCAGAAGTCATGTCACCAAAGTGAACATTACCTTGAAGGAATGTGGTGTCAGCGTTGACTGTCAACTGAGATACACCATCAAAGACGATGTTTGCTGTTGGTGACTCAAACTGAGCACTTTGTCCGTTGGTTGAGTTACCTACGATGAGGTTTGCACTGGAAAGGTTAGCTTCTCCGTACAGGTTATACGTTCCGTAGTGATTCATGACTAGGGAAGTATTGATTGTATTATCACCGATGTCCAACGACCTTGTGAATGCTGTGTTACCATTGATGGTAAAAGTATCGTTAGCGGCGGTCCAAGATACATTTCCCTGTTGATTCTGCCCGTAAATAGTTACGTTCTGTCCAGTCGTGGAATTTCCGATGGTCAGGTCACTGGGAATGTAGTTAAAAAAGTTAGCAAGAGTTATCTTGGTATTTCTTGCACTTGGGTTAAAATCGATTAAATGAAGAATGTCATCACTAGACGTAAGACTTATCTCCGTTAAATCGGTTATCTTTCTATCAGCCATTTTATCCTTGACTAGAGTTTATTATCATATCACGAAACGTTTCACTGTTCACGAATCACGTTTGGTCTGTAATAGTCCAAATTCTGACCCATGTTCATTCCATAGGTATCACCCTTGGAATAGTCAGTATCACTGAAGTCTAAGTTTCCTTTTGAGTCAGTGGATACCTGAACTCCATAGAGATGCTCGATGGTTTGGATACTTTGTTCCAAGTTCATACCTGCAGCCTTGTAGAGTTCTAAAAGTCTGTAAATGTGCAACTGAGAGATATCTGGTTTTCCGTAGATTTCAGCTGTGTCAGCGATGTTTCCATCCCACATACCTTCAGCAATCATCTTCTCTTGAATACCAAACTCTTTGTTCATTTCTTCCCAGTTGTAACTGTATCTTTCATTTAGATACGCTTGTCTTTCACGAATCATTTCCTCGAAATTATCGAAGGACTCGACTTTGACTTTCTCTTTCTTTCCAGACATTTTTACCTTTGCTTTATCTGTCTTTGGAGTAATAGGGGTTTTCTTTCCCTGTCCCGCCATTGGTCGACCCATTGAGTCAACTGCGGGTGGAGCCTCTGCTCCTCCCGCGGCTGGTGGACCAGCTTCGGGTGGTGGTGCTTTCTCCTCTCCACCTTCTTCTGGTTTCTCTTCTTCGTCATCCGACTTTTCGTCTTTTTTCTCATCGTCTGACTTCTCATCATCTCCACCCTCTTTGTCACCTACAGGGTCACCATCTTCATCGTCTTTCTTTGGAGGAAATGGTGGTTTCTTTTCGTCACCCTCTTCATCTTCCTCATCTTCCTTTTCGTCTTTCTCTTCTTCAGGTGAAGCCTTGGCTTTTTCGGCCTTGAGTTTAGCACGTTCCTCAGACTTCTTCTCCTTGAGACGCATGCTCCGTACTTCTTCCTTATGAGTAGCATGGACCATGTCAACAATTTTGTGTGCTAGGTCAGCATATTTGGACATAGTTTCCTTGTGGTAAATATTCTTCGTTTCGAATTCTTGGGTCTACAATGAAACCATTTTGTTTCATCCACTCAGTACCCATAAGGACTGGATAACCCATATGTGACCTGTCGGAAAGTGAAAAGTTGACTTTGTAGGTCTTTCCTCTGAAGTTCATAGGAATTTCAACGACTGGTCTTTTCTCCTTGTCAGTTCCTACTGCACCCATAACAACCTCATAGTCCTTGATAGGAAAGGTTGCCAGTTTACCTGTATCACCGACTTTAAAAATAGCTTTAGACTTCGTGAGTTTTAGGTCACGAGCGTCAAGTGTTGCCGAACCTGAGTTTCCTGTATCCATCTTACACATCATCTCACCCCAAGCAAAACCTACAGGTTCAATGACTCCGATTGGAACGGACTGTTTGGTCCAGTTTTCTTTTTCAGAATAGAACTCATACAGAATGTCGATGAGTTGTTTTCCGTCAATATCTTCTTTCTCTTGGATGTCATAATATTTAGCTGACACCCCAGGCGAACCATTTACTTCAAGTACAGTCAGTTCACCTTTTCTGTTTACAGCGATATCAACTCCTGAGAGTCTCATACCTATCGCTCTTGTGGCCTCCTCAGCAAGTTCATTCATCGCTGGTGAGGGTTTGTAAGCTTGAAAGTCTCCTCCCAAGTCAACGTTGGTTCGAAAGTCTCCCTTCGCCATCGTTCTCTTGAGACCAAACCTTGCCTTACCTTCGTGACAAATGACACGTACATCATACTTGAGGTCAAAGAACTCTTGAGCAATGAGTTGAGCATCTGTCTGTTTAGAGAAAGCGTCAACCACTCCTCTGAGTGATGATAGACTTTCCATTTTCATAACACCTTTACCCTTCGAACCTGTAATGGTCTTGAGCATCATTGGAAACTTTCCACCCAACTCTTTGACAACCTCATCCGTAATACCTGAATGAATGATAGCTGTTCGTGGTGTCCTAATACCTTCGGACTGTAGAATACGAGCAGTCGACAACTTGTTTCTCGCCGCGTCCATCGCCTCCATAGAGTTGAGGAATGGTACACCCGCTTGTTCAACCGCTTTTGCAACACCCATTCGACCTTCGTCCATCAGAACAGAACCAAGAGGAATTGCAAAAGTGTTTGTCGGGTCTACGGACAATGACTTGTTCTCTCCATTGTAGTTGTGTATTACCAACTGAGTATCTTCGACAAGATGAGTAAACGCCTTGTCAACATATACAATGTGAGTATTCTCGTTTTTTGCCCAATATTGTTGAGGTGTAGAGTCTTCTGGTTTTACGACACAAAGAACGAGAAACGTAGGTGTCTCTTTCTGTTCCATCAATCTTCGATAGGTAAATTTTTCCTCTACTTCTCGTGCTTCAACGACTACCTCTGTCTCTGGAAAATACTCTTCCCATTGGAACTCACTCCAGTCTTCTTTGATTTTCATAGCCTTACGTAAGGCCATGTACATCTTCTTGGCGTCGTTGTCATTCAACTTTGAAGGTACACCCTTTCGGAACTCTCCATAGTTATTATCAGTAGCAAGTGCTCTCATCTTACTTGCTGACATACCTGACACATCTTCTGCGTCTGGGTCTCTTTCACCAGCGGAGACAACCTCGAAACTAGAACCAACTGACTTGTCCTTGTCTTTGTGGTTGACATACTTTGAAAACTGAGCTCGGAACTGAGGCACCCTATCAGATCCCGCTACCATAATCAACTTAGTGTATCCCTTGTCCCGCAGGTCGTAAGCCACATCGAACGCAGTCCTTGCCTCGTCACTTGTAACGAGTTTTCCAAATGCCTTCTTGGCAATTGCGACTTTTAGTTTATATGGTAGCGGGTCTTTCTTGGGATTTTCTGAGTGTGAAAGATAAAGAAATGGGTCGGCATTATTCTTCTTGGCGACTTTTTGTATCGTCTTTACAAGAAGTTCGTGACCAGTTGTTGGAGGGTTTAGACGGCCGAAAGCGAATACAGCCGTCTTACCTGTATCTTCTCTGAGTTGAAAGAATGACTTGGACAAATTACTTCTTTCCACCCATAGTCATTCCACCAGCAGGTTTTTTGCGGACAGTGGTAACTACTCCCTTGCCAGGAACTCCACCTTTTCCACCCCAACCTTCTTGTTTTTCTTTGGCGGCCTCTTCCCAGTATTTCTGAGCGTTGACTGACCCAGCTTCCTGAGCCTTACGAACAGCCTGTTCGAATGTCAAATTCTCTTTGACCTGTTCGTCTTCACCTTTATTCTTTTTGATAGACTTGGCCGTAGACTTCTTCATTTTGACTGGGTAAGTCTTACCACCAATTTCTACTTCATCCTTGCCTTGTTGATGAGCGTGAGCGATTTTACCCATGAAGGATTCCTCGTCCTTTGCACTCCTCTTGGCTTCGGAAATGTTTTCTACTTGTTTAAGGTCGATATTCATTTCGGATTCCTCGTTGTAAACGTTGAGTAACACTTTGTTTTGTGCCACGTAAGTATTAAAAACGGACTGTGGTTTGTCCTTCTTCATTGCCATTGCAATGAAACCATCTTTCTGTGCCAGTTTCTTCATCTTACCCATGTCGAACTTGGCATTCATTTCTTCTAGCTCTACTTCTTCTTGAGCATTGATATTTCCTGCTCCCCCATCTTGACCTTTGACTTTGTTAGACTTTCCAGTCTTATGAGCCTTGTCTTCTACGTCTTCTGGATGTTCAGGTTTCTTACCTGTTATGAACGTATTTCTATCGTCTTTTCCAGATGCGGCATGGAAGTGTTTTTCTTCGTAGTCAGAAGTCTTCTTGGAAATAGGGTGTTCTTGATGACCACCTTTCTCGCCTGGTGTTTCTGTATACTTCTCATTCACTACGTTCTTGATCTGGTGCTCCAGTCTCATCTTCGTCCTTCTGTGTGTATACTTGGTTGACCGCATCAATGAGTGACCTTGTCAAAGGGTCGTGATTGGTCTCGTTGGGGTTCAGTCTATTTTGTCTAGCGAACCTATTTAAAAGTGGGTTGTCCATTTATCCCCAGTTCTTTATTGCGTTAAAATTATTCATACTAAACTCTAGGCGGTCAATAAGTTTAACAGCCTTACCACCAGATATTGCAACAAAACCCTCTGGGTTGGTCACCTTGAAACCTGTGTCTGTTTTGACAAAGGTATCTGTCATTCCTTTTATCTTTTCAAGTTTGTGTGTGATGAAATTCTTACAAACCTGAAATGCACGCATAACATCAAATATCATTTTTATCTGGTCTTTGCGTTCTAGTAAAGTATCTAGGAGTAACTGCATTGCAGCTGTTTTCTTGTCTCGTGATGCCTGAGTCTTGAGTTTGTCTATCTCTTTCATGTACTTTGTCTCTACGTGTTTTATCACTCCAGCCGCCATTCTAGCGGTATCACGTATTGGTTGACCTTCTCTGACATTCTTATTGATATAAGCCTTGATGTCAATAGTCAGTTTGTTGTCTTCCGCGATCGCGTTCAAGACTGACTTGTCAACCTTGTTCATCAACTTTTCGATGAGAGAAATAAACCTATCAATGACTCTGGTCTCTTTCTGTGTGAATGAGACAGTTCCACCCAAGTCACGAATGGATGCGTCTTTTATCCAACATCCTTTCGCCTTTGTCCTAGATGCATCAACTCCGAAAGACGCTTTCATATCTCCCAGAGTTGGTCCACCTGTGTACTTTGTGTGGAATACAATACCTAGTTGTGCCTTCTTGATTTCAGAATCAAGTGGTGTTCCTGAAGGAACTGCATAAACAATCGTGTTTGGTTGAAATGTGGTGTATGACTTTCCTTCGATGGTTGTCTTCTCCAAGTCTCCAGAAGTCCACATCAAGTCACCTTGCCATACTTCCTTTGTTGGAATGTTGGCCTGAGATAACAACTTGAGAGCTAGTTTCAGTTTTGGGTTGAGACCTGAACCTGAATAGTATTCGTCAACGTCACCTTCTGTTTTACATAGTTTCGGGTTGTTTGCGAATACTCCTTTGGTCCCTACAAAGAAACGTCCATCTGATGGGTCTTTACCACAAAACACAGCTGGAGCTCCATCCCATTTCATTGTGATGTCGGTTTCTCCTTTGGACTTTCCTGCGAGCATGTCTCGTAAGGCGATGAGGAAGTCTGTTGCTGTTTTGACTCCATCAGTTCCTCCGTTAAGTACCTCATCTTCCAGATGTTCAAGATGAACGTTCTTTCCGTCTTTACCTTCAACGAAAAACCATTTGCCGTCATCTATCTCCGTTATTTGCCTGAAACTGAACATATTCTCCTGTGTAGTTATGTCTTATTTAGGGTCTCCTGCGACGTTCCAAAAGAGGTTGACTTTCGAAGGATTATACAGTTCCTTCATAGGTTTCCAGACCTTGGCGTCGTATTCACGGGCCGATGGGAATGGTGGTAAGTCTTCTTCTTTACAGGGTTGGTTGTACTTGTATGATACTGGATGGACTGTTGCATTTCCAGCCTCTTCTTGGTCCATCTTATGTCCAGTTTGAACACAATGAAACTCAGAGTCAGGCCAAGCCATCTGTAAACCACGTGTGAGTGTACCAGATGAACCAACTGTCCATACAACTTCGGGGATGATTGGTAGGTTTCGAGCTACCTTGATGATAGCTCCTAGTGTGATGTCATGTTCCAAACCTATCGGAACATTCATTCTTGTGGTAGGACTTTGTTCGACATACTTCTTACAGTGTGCCTTAGTTACGGATAACATACCCATCTTGACCCAAGTGATTTTACCACCCAAGTCAGAATAGTATTTTTGATGTGGTGTAGGTTCTTTCCTGTCAGCGTAAAACGAGTGTGCTATCTTTCCATACTTTCTACACAAGTATGCAAGTGAGATGTTCCCCCAACCAACGGAGTTACTCCCTCCATAACAAAACTCATCTACTGGTGTGTCACGAATCAGTTTATCAGCGAACCTGACTTTTGAACCACCTTCTTGTAGGTCATCACGAACTACAACAATTCCATCATAGTCTACGAGAACTGGGAAAGGGTTCGGGTCTTCCCAGTCTTTGACTAGGTCGAGATAATCGTCAGGCCCAAAAAGCATCTAATCCTGTATCGAATAATGGTTGTCGTTCTTCACCTTTACGAAAACACCAGACATTCTCAATGTAACACTTTTGCATAAACTCTGTCAAGTCTTCTTTTGTCTCAGTGACTTTTGGTCTCTGGGAATACCTCATTCCTAACTGACCAATGAAGTGGTCCTCAAGTGTATCAATGAGGTCATCACCTGCCCTATATCGTTTTCCTTTCACGACTGGGTCAAGGATGTTTGTCATAAGATAACCACCTTCGGACAAAGAGTCAAATGAATTATGTGCAACTGGTAGATAGAAGTTGTCTCTCCAACTCTCGTAACTGTCATGTTTTTTCCATGACTGGTCTTGTTCGTCATCCCCACCTTCTCCATACCTCTCCGTTGCGTAGTAGGGTGGACTTGTAAATGCAACATCGACATTGTCAATCTCATCCCAAGGTATATTTTCAGCACCTGACCTGTAGATGGTGACAGTCTTGTGACCCACGGAACGAAAGACATCATCCTGTATGTCGATGACTGGTTCGGAACCTAACAGTTTCTCATACCTACGAACCATGTCAATGTACTTTATCCAGACATTTCCGTTCGGGTCACAACCAACGTACTCTTTTGCATTTGGTGTGGTATAAAAACCTGTCAGTCGATCACCCCAACCACACGATGTATCAAGAACCTTGGTTGCATTTGTCATCGAGTAGATACATTTTGCAACTGGTGGTTTGAACTGTGTGGCCAGATACGAACCAATACGAAAAGAGGCGATGTAGGTTGATACATCGACTGACCCATCACTCAAACCACGATAGAAATACTTGAACAGTTTTGCCATCTTTTCTGGATGTTTGGTCCAAGTCTCATGAGGTGAAGGTCCGAAAGTAGAACCACACTTCATTCTCTCTTCGTACATATCGTAGTCAGAGATGATATTGAAATGAGCTGGTGAGTCGATGATACCCAGACCATGACTTGAGTATGGTCTTCGATAGTCACTGAACTTTTCCAGAACTTCTCTTCCCTCTTGACCTTTAGGTTTCAGATACTCCTTGACATCTTTTGCAAGAAGTTTGAAGAACATATCGTCAGCCTTGAACGAGTTCTGTATTGATATTTTTCTGGGGTAGTCTGGTTTGTTATCAAAGATGACACTTGCTATTGTCTGTAGTATCTCATCATCGTCAAATGAGTTTCTCAAAAGTATGAGTTCATTCTTGGGAATAATGGGCAGACCATCCCTACAGAATAGTTCTATTTTACCACGTAATGTCATTTGATTTTTGCGAATGATTCTGCTCGAAGTGCCGCTCTATGAAATAGTTCTGACTTTACCTCTGGAATCCTTGCCTGTACAAACCTATCCAGAACGTCTGACTGTGTGACATCACCAGTTGCAACATAGTCATAGGCAAGTTCCGATGAGTATGACTCAAGTATGATGGGGTTGACGTTTGAAAAGAGTTCGTCATCTACTTTCATGTAGACAGAAATGATTGAAGTGTACTCGTGGAGTATCACCTTTGTGAAATCGTGTTCAAGGTTAGCCAATACCTGTACAGGAATGGTAATAGCTCTTGAGTAGATTTGAGGAGAACAATAGAATGTGACAGAGATGTCACTATCTGTAGAAGTTCCATCCATGTAACAAGCATTCTCTTCCAGTTCTGAACTCTCTCTTACACTGAACTTAGTAGGGAGAGCCAGATAGTCTGTGAGTTGACTTGAAATTTTATTCTCAACGACAGTCCAGTCCACGTGACAGTTCTGGACGAAATGTTGCCATACCTGTTTTGAGTGTCGTATACTTGCGTTGAGTTTCTCTATTCTTTGTTCTTCGGTTAGGTAGTCCATTCACCAAATTCTCGTTTAGATGTCATCCGATTATCTGTTCCGCGGTCGAATGCAGGAGTATCATCCTCTTCTTCCTTGGTTGCTGGTTGTGTAATGATAGACTGGTCCTGTACGTCATACAGACGCATCTTAGACCTATCAATACCAATTACAAACCTACGATTTGTTGAAGGGTCACCATAGCGATTCTTCAACTGTTTCCCAACTATCATTCCTTTCTCATCCAACTCTTCACTGGATGTGAGAGCCAAGAAAAAGTCAGCAGTTGCGGGAAGTCCAAATGACTCTGAAGTATCTCCCAAGTCAACGTCACTGGACATAAAACCAGTTCTGTTTACCTGAGTTGCCGTAACAATGGGTAAGTTGTTCTCAACGGCAAAACCTCTGAACTCTTCAGCGATAGACTTTATCAGAGTGTACATATTGGATGCGTTGGCTCCTCTGATACGAGAGGATGCACAAATATTCAGATAATCTATGTAGATGATGTCTGGACCAAAGTTTTTCTTTATCTTCAATTCATTTAGAAGATGTCGGAAATGTCCTACGTGAGCAGCTGCGGTTGGGTATTCTTTAATGATGAGCTTGCCCTTTACCATCTTATTTATTTTATCGACCTTCGATGTGTATGTTTCTTTCGGAAGGTCACGTAAGTCTTGGAGTTTCGTGTCAAGAAGGTTTGCGTCTATTCTCTCAGCAATTCTTTCTTCTGACATCTCCATTGTGATGTAAAGAACGTTGTGTCCCATATTTAGGTTTGACGCGGCACAATGACACATGAAGAGTGACTTACCTACACCTGTTCCCGCCATGATGACGTTCAGAGTTTTCATAGGTAGGCCTCCATCTGTTATCTTGTTCATGTACTCAAGGTCAAATGGAATCTTGACTTCTTTCTTGTGATAGAAGTCGTACCTGTCTTCCCAGTCTTCAACGTAGTCGTGACCTATCTTAGAGTCAAACGATACTGCAAGTGCATCAGACAGGAGTTTTGGAATGGCCCCTCTGTCCATGTCTTTGGACTTTCCATCGTAAATGTTGATGGACTCCATGATGGAGTTGTAAATGGCCTTTGACTGACACCAGTTTTCAGTCTCTTCCATCAACCAGTCTTGGTTGACAGTTTCTTGAGGTTCAAAGAGTTTGTTGATAGCTTCAACTGAACCACGGAAGAGGTCTTCCGACATTCCCTTCTTGTTGTTCAGGTCAATGACCAAACTCTCAAGACTTGGTAGGTTATTATATTTGAGGAGAAAGGCTTCTATTTCACTGAAGACTTGTCTTTCGATGTGGTCAGCAAAATATTCTTTCTTGATGAACGGAAGAGCTCTACGTGTGAACTCTTCGTTAGTTACTAACTGTCTCAGAATTGTATTCTCTAGTCGCATTCACTTTCGCCATAATGTCGATTGCAATGTTTACCACAATTTCCTCAAACTCTTCCTTGTGGTACTGGTCTGTAAACTCTTCTACTGGAAGATGGTCGGCTACTGCAACAATGTCATAGTCGACCGCAAATGGGAATGAACCATCTTCGTTTGGTTGTCTGTCATCATATCCCATCGATTTGATTTTAAAAACTATACCTTCGTACTTTTCGTGTCTAAGTAAAATACAAGGACCAGTATCCTCTTCGTCTACTGGGTTTTGGACCCAACTCCAATCGAGTTTAATTTCCGTTTGGGTCGCTTGCTTGGGCGAACTCATGGTCTGCATCCTCTTGGTTTTCAGTGTTCAGTTCATAGTCTTCTGTTCCATACTTGAACTCTTGAGAAACATTCTCTTCGATTTTACCCATGATTTCTTCTGTAAAATAGGCCTCTGGGTTTTTCATTATCTCTTTTGCATAGACTTTCTTCTCACCAATGTCGACACGAGAACCTGCCTGTTTCCAGATTCCATAACCAACTGCGAAGTCTATCATACCATGCCACTTGGACAGACCACCATTGAATGTGATGAGGGTTTCAACCTTTTTATTTTCTACTGTGATTCTAGACTTGTAGTTACGACAAGTAACAATATTACCAAGTTGTTCTGTTCCATCCTTGAACTTCTTCTTGGTCAGGAAAAGAATGTTTGACGCAGCAAACTTGAGTCCAGCTCCACCACCCATTTCTTTTGTCGGAACATATGCACCAACAACTTCGTAAGTATGGTTGGTCATAAAGATAGGAATACCAGCTGCACCAGCCTTGAGAGTCAGAACACGAAATGCTCCACGAATGAGTTGAGCTCGTGTCATATCTCTGGTATCTTTTCCATCTGAAATATCTTGGACTTCTTTTGATGTGGATAACATACCCAGTGAGTCAAGACAGATGACAAGAGGTGGTCTGTCATCTTTTGGTATCTCAAGGTGTTTCTCAATGATTTTGATACACTGGTTTCTGAACTCTTGAATAGTTGTCACTGGAATGATGACCATACGAGAGGAGTCAATACCTCTCTGTTCAATCATCAACTTACTTATGGCTGACTCACTCTCAAAGTATAAAACCCCACCAGTTGGATTAGCATCGAGAAATGATTTGACCATCCCCAAAAGGAAGAATGTCTTTCCAGTAGCTTGTTCTCCAGCGATAGCCGTAATTTTGTTTCCCGCGAAGCCCCCATAGAGACTCCCACTAACAAGAGCGTTAAGGGCATAACTACCAGTATCAATAAAGTGGGAAACATCACCTGTACCCACACCTTCACTAACCAACGAGGCGTACTCATTGCCAGTCTCCTTGACTAAGTCGTTTAAATAATTCATTTCTTTTTCATTTCCAAAACCCTCCAGTTGTAGGGTTGTTCATTAAAAAATGCGAACATCCTGTCCCACGAGTTGAGGTCATACTCAATCCACGCATTTGGGTCATTTGGATGTTGTACTTTCACGTGTATTATACCATCAAATTGGGTGAATGTCAAATCGTTACGCCCAGAATGCGTCGAGTGTCGAGACCTCTTCAAGGTTCCAACCGATTTTTTCCACCAATTCTTCAAGAGGCTTCCGAAAGGTTTTTTCATACATAATATTTCTGTCTACGTATTTGTCCAGTCCAAAACCCTCTGGGAGTCCATCAACCATAGCAATGACATTCTCATGTATTGGGTTTGGTAAGGACAAATAGACAAACTTGATTTTCTCACCTTCCTGTATCTTCGCGAAGGTCTTATCTAGTTTCTTCTCTTTTAGATAGTGGTTATAGAGAAGTGAACCACGGACGTGCATCGGACATCCTTGTTTGTAGATTTCTCTACGTGAACCATACTTTTCCAGACCTTTGACAGACCTTGGAAATGCAATGTTCTCAAGAGGTTCTTGATTGAAAGTCTCACGAAACTCCTTGTTAAACTTCTGTAGGTCGGCCTCTGTTTTTGTCATAATGAGAAGATAAGCCTCCTTCAGTTTGTCACGACACAATTCTGGTGTGGATGAACGAACAGACTCCAAACCCATAACCTTGAGTTTGGGTTTCTCATACTGAACACCTTCGTTATTCCATACGTTGAGAATGTATCGTTTCTTTGCAGTCCAAACACCTCTGTCAGAAATACCTTCTCGTTTCATCACCATTTTGTTTTCGAACGCATTGGTGTACTCATAGAGTTCATGATATGCTTTGTCGAGAACTTGTTGGAATGGTCCTGAACCAACCTTGTCCAGATATTCAACAACGACTTTCTTCTCCACATCAAATGGGACTTCTTCGTATGTCTTCTCAACGAGTGGACCACAATTTACATAGATGGAGTCTGTGTCGGCTGCAATGATGAAGTCAGTCTCAGAGTTCAACATAGTTTGTATCGTCTTGTTGATACTGTTCTCAGCGGTCCTGACTGACAGTTGACCTGACATCGTGATAGCTTCTGCAATGTCTCTGTCATAGTATCGAAAGTATTCATTCCCGATCGCACCATAAGCTGAGTTGAGAGATATCTTACGAGCCATCTGCATGTTGTGATAGTAGGATATCTGTTTGAGTAGAACAGGGTCTTTGTCATTCTCATACAGTTGTTGAGTCTCCAACATTTTCTTCTTATACTTCACTCTGTCATTGTAGAACATCTGAAGTATCTCAGGAAGAAAACCCTGTTTGTCCGTTCGAAACATCGCACCATTTGGTGTGACAGTACATCCCTCTGGAACTTCATACTCTCTGTCCAACATTGCTTGGACTGTAGGTGGAGTAGGAGTCATTCCTATCTTGGTCTCAGGAGAGATGTTGTATTGCATGATGAGATGAGGATACAGACTGTTCAGGTCGAAGGACATTACCCAGTCATGCATTCCCACGTGTGGGTCTTTGACATAAGCACCTTCCACAGCACCCAGACTCGATTCTTTCTCAAATGACTTTCTCATAGGAGTTACAATCTTCTTTCTCCAGAGATAGTCATACAGTTTGTTGTCCCACATTTGCATCTGGGAGAAACAGGCATTTGGGTTACACTTCATCGAGTTGGTCAGAATGACAGCATTCTCAAGAAAACGATTCTTGTCATCCATACGAACAACCAGTTCAACGTCACGAATGTTGTAGTCGATGAACTTCTTGTAGTCTCGTTTGTGGAGTGTGTAAAGGTTTGAGTATTCGTCAAATGACAGTTTACCTTCTCCAAGTTCTACGTGGGCAATGTTGTCAAGTCGATACGACTCTTGAGCTGAGTATGTGAACCTCTTGTAGATTTCAAGATAGTCAAGAGCATTGACACCTTCAATAGTCACCTCATCGAGAAACTGACCACCCAGTTGGAAGTTGGTTTTGTAAACTCGATTCCAAGGTGACAGTTTCAGACAGAACTTCTCATCGATGATACGTGAGATTCTGTTATACAGATAGGGAAGGTCAAAGAAACGTGTGTTCCAACCTGTGACGATGTCACATTCTGAACTACGAAACCACATCACAAAGTCGTGAAGGAGTTCTGACTCTGACTCAAACTTTTTATAAACTACGTTTGGTTGGGTTGTCTCATACTCTTGATTACCCCAGACATAATAGATGTCATTCAGGTAACAAGTGATAGAGATGACTGGATAAAGGGCCTTGTTTGCCTCTGGGAAACCTTCGTCTGATGAAACCTCGATATCAATGAAAACGACATTGAACAGGTCAAAGTCGACTGGGGTTTCTTCTGGAAAGAACTCTGTCAACCATTGTTGCATCCATCGTTCGTAACCATAGATTTCAAAACCTTCTATGTTGTCGTGTTTTTGTCTCCAGTCCATCAGTTCTTTGGTGGACTCAAACTTTAGGGGGGATACAGGTTTTCCATCAATGGTTCTCCACTGGGATTTACCTGTAGTATCTGAAATGTAGAGTGTAGGGGAAAACTGGTTTATTACCTTAGTTGCTCTCTGTCCCTTTCTAATTCCCCTAGCACAAATCTTCTCGCCTATTTTTACAATGTTCGTGTAAAAATCCAAGCTATTCAATCTCCTTGAGTCGGTTCAAGTGGTCTTGGGATGGTTCCCAAGGTTGGTATCCATTACTATTTCTATTTATCAACATCGCGTTTCCACGATTGTTTCCTTCGTTGTTGTAGGAAACATGCACCCATCCGTCATTCGGGTCATTCTTGGCTGGGTCAAAATACTCCAGAATCAACTGGTCAAACTCAAGGTTTGTTACTATCCATGTAGCCAGTAAGTCGTTCGCGATTCCACCAATACATTCTATATCTGCAGCCTGTCCTTTACAGTGCTGACTTCTTGAACTACCTTTGACTGCTTCGTTGAGGTCAGGACTTCTGTAGCAACTATTCACTGTAACGATTCCCCATTTGTCTCTGACTGGTTGTAAAACTTTATGGGTTAAAACTGTCATAGGAACTAGGTGTAATGCCGTAGGTGAGTTATCAATACCTAGTCTCGCCGCGGTTGATGACCTAGTCAACTCATTCAGTGTGAAATTTTTTGATATACGAATATTTTCCATTTTCTCCTTAGAGGGGGCCGAATGGCCCCCGCGGTTTACTCAGATATCTTCTTGGAAGGTTTAGCTCCAATCTTGATTGTCCTTGGTTTCTTCTCCTCTGGAATGACACGTTCCATTGTAATGGTCAACATTCCGTTCTTGAGGTCAGCTCCTTGAACAATAAGGTCATCTGACAATGTGAACTTGCGGGTGAACGCTCTGGTCGCGATACCCTTATGGACGAACTCCATCTCGGCAGGTTCCAAGTCCTTGACAGTTCCTACTGTAAGAACCCCATCTGCAACATTCACCTCCAGTTGGTCTTCAGTGAAACCAGCTACAGCCAACTCAAGGATGTATTTATAGTCACCCTCTTTACGTAGGTTGTATGGAGGATATCCACCTGACGTTTGCGGTTGGGCAAACAGTCGGTCAAGCATGGTTTCAAAACCAACGGCTTTTTCCAGTGCTTTGTTGAATTCAGTGGGTAGGTGGGCGGACCAGTTCATTGTGGTATACATAGTTACTCCTATAAGGCAGTATTAAAATAAGACATCCTCGACATTGAGCGATGTCAGTCCCGAAAACCTTCTCCTTGAAGGAAATGGGAAAGTCTGTGTTTGAACACTGTCCATAACAGACTGGTGAGTGAGTCCTCAGAATACGTTCCTGCAGGAACACTCAATGTATATAGTGTATCACGTTTATTCATTTTGTCAACTCAAAATATTTGTTAAACTCATTTTCAAATTTCCACCAACCATTCTTGGTGTTAAGGTATCTTCCTATGTGATGTAACAACTTCTCATCACCCATAAACTTTTTTATTTTCTGTAAAAACTTTTCATCTATCTGGAACGTGTGAACACTCACATCCTTGACTTTAGCGGGAACCCAACCATCTTCTGTATACTTACCAAAGCCCCAGTGCATATTCAACATATTTGTAATCGAACCATACGAGATGTTGACGTTGGTCAAGACTTCGTCTACAGTGCAGTTGTTGTCGACCACTACGAAGAACCTACAAAACTTTGTTGACTCATCTATCAATAAAAAGTTGTAACAGTTTTCTTCATTTCTCTGCATCTCTTCAGTGAAGAAGTTTTCTGGTTCTCCCTCTGTAACATCTATTCCATTATACTCAGGGTTCAAAACTTTAGTGAAGTTAACACAAAACCCATTATAGTAATGCATTCAACTTATCCTTGAATATTGAAAATATTTCTTTAGGATTGAGAGGTTCATATGCTGCTTGAATATCACACATTTGGTGATACGTATCGTGGTCAGTCATCAACATCTTTTGGTGAAGTTCCGAAACTGAGTTAACTCGTTGCCAGTCATTCTTGACAAGTTCTCCTGTAGAGTCGTAGTCTTTCCACACGAAAGGAATGACACCACAAGCCATTGCTTCGTGATATCGAGATGTGGTAGCTGTCGGGTCTTTCCAGTTAAAACATAAAGTGAACTGAGTCTTCAGAAGAGTAGGAACAAGCTCTTCCATTGTCATAGACTTATCATCTCGTTTGACTCTGGAAAACCTACCATAGAAACGAGTATTGAACCTACCCTCACCATCTTGGATTTCTTTCAGTATCACGTGTCTCTGGTCACCAGAAACTCCACTGTCATCATTTCGTTTTTCAGTTCCCCAGTATGTGAAACGAATGTCTCTCGTTTCATCAAACTTGTTGTGACGAATATAGTCTTTGATGAACCAGTATTTGAGTTGGTGAACATTGCCTGGAATGTCGGTCTCATCGAGTATGGATATCTTACAGTCTATTCCCTTGAAGGTTTTCTCTCGATAGAGTTCTTCTGTATCACCTCTATCACTACGTAAAATGATTACGTGTTTGCCCTTCAGATATGGGAGAATGTGGTCCTCGATTGCCTTGTTACTCTTGGCTAGATTCTTCGGGTCTATGTATTTGTCGATGTGGTAGTGAAACTCGTTCTCACTTGGAATGATGAGAACATCGGCGTCTGGTACGTCCTTTGGGTTTCTACGATGAGCTTCACCGAAACCAAAGTTATAGTAACCGAAGGTGTGGTCTTCCTCTATCATGTATTTTTGTAAGAGGAAGCAATAAGAATCAAGAATGTTGAGGAGAGGCCTTTTGTAGTTTATTCCACTTCTTAGCCTGCAAACTGTGATCTTCATGACGAAATATAGATATAGTTTTCAATATTAACCAGCCAGGGATACCAAGTATTATCCCACTGGTGATAAACTTATTCCATGATAACCACGGAAGTTTACCAAAATACCGATACCAGAAAATGTTCCACTTGGTTCTGGGTATCTCTTCCCTCCAATGAGGGTCATACCAGTCATTACCATGCTCAACGTCTAACATCCATTGAGCTGAGTATCTAGTACCATTCATATACTCGATGAAATAGTCATCTGTGTGATGTAGACGATGTCTATTCCGATACGGATGATTTACTCTTTTCATGCAGAAAAAAGGTTTTTCCACATTTGTTTTGAGACATCTTTTCCCAGATGGGCGATGGACTCTGTCAGTGGAATTGAACGTGGACAGGCTTCTACACAATTCTGAGCGTTACCACAAGATGAGATTCCACCTTCTTGCATCAGTGTGTCGAGTCTATCCTTTTTCAGGTTCTTACCTGTAGGATGCATGTTGAACAGTCTTGCCTGACTCATCGCCGCTGCACCTATGAAATTGTTGTCCTGTGAATACTGAGGACAAGCTTCGACACAACAACCACAAGTCATGCACTTAGACAGTTCGTATGCAATCTTTTGATGTTCTGGAAGTATTCTTTCGCCTGGTCCAAGGTCGTGGTATCCATCTACTGGAACCCATGCCTTGACTCTCTTCAGAGCATCAAACATTCTGGACCTATCAACGGAGAGGTCACGAATGACAGGAAACTTTGACATAGGCTCAAGTTTGATGGGCCAGTCAAGTTTGTCAACGAGAGCAGAACAGGACTGTCTGACCTGTCCGTTTATTCTCATCGTACAAGTTCCACATACTTCTTCTAGGCATGAACAGTCCCAGACTATGGGTGGAACTCTGACTCCGTCTTTATTGATTGGGTTTTTACGGATATCCATCAGATAGGATATCACATTCGAATTTGGACTATGGGGTATTTCGAACTCTTCCCAGTAGGGTTCTAGTTCTTGTGAGAATTGACGTTTAATCTTAAATGGTACTGTCTTCATTAACCTCGCACTCCTACATCTGCTTTTACGTTTCTTACTGAACCTTTGAGTCGTGACTTTTCTCTACGTCCTCTGTTCTTTGAGGCTGACTCAAACCCAACTATCTTTCCATTCTTGTGAGATGCATCTTTACCATCTCCATTTCCGTAAGTTCCCTTCTGTCTATTGTACTTGACCAACTCAGCCCTGTACTTGATTCTCTCTGGTGAACTTTGGAATTTCTTATACTCAGCCTTGTAGTCTCTCTTGTAGGCCTCATCCATGTTCATCTCTATTTTAGGGTAGACTTCGTTTGCGAGTTTGACACTTGCATCATGGTCGGATGGATAATGCCATCCTGAATAGACTCTGCCCATACCACATTCTTCCGCGGCCTTCATCAGACCTTCTTTGTGTTTTGGATACTTTTTGGTGAAGTGGTTTGCAAGAAGTCTTGACTGTAGACTGTGTCCAGATGGATATGCTGGTGACTTCATACTGTCACTGTGTAATGGCATGAAGTCAAAGTCCATCTTCATATTATCAGCTAGATGGTAAGGTCTTGGTCTTCCAAACTTGTTCTTGAAATGTCGAACTATACCAGAACCAACGTCCTTGATTTTGTCCATCTCTTCTTCAGTATACTCAAGGTCATTTTCGTCTAGGTATTTCTTGATAGCAAAACCAGACTCAGCGTCGTGGTCCTTGACACTCTGTTCCATCTCTGGTGTTCTTTTCTTGAACATCTTTTGCATCTCTTCCAGTTCCTTGACTGTCTCAGAACTAGAGTTGACAGATGGTTCCGCTACCTTCAATGACTTATAGTCTCCCTTGAAGTTCTTCACTGGTTTGTCTTCTACTTTCTTGTGAAGAAGAGCGTCAACATCGTTCTCGTTTTTATATTGTTCTAAGATGAAATTACAGAATGACTTAAAACTCATCTAAGCTCCTTCAAATACGCA
>Ga0115012_10000738_pt1 | contig 18685 bp, 19 predicted proteins | sample TroAtlMetagenome_FD_88706 | JGI IMG/M metagenome (GOLD analysis project Ga0115012, IMG submission 88706) | Marine eukaryotic phytoplankton communities from Atlantic Ocean - Tropical Atlantic ANT10 Metagenome | ecosystem: Environmental > Aquatic > Marine > Oceanic | place: Tropical Atlantic...
CCCGCTTTTAAATTAAGCGGGCAATACCCTACTCTTCTGTCGTTGAGCTGTCGCCGTCTTGTGCAGCGTTTTCTTCTTGCTCAATAGGTTCTTCTATAGCGATTGGATTGCCATCTTCATCTAACTCTAGCAATTCTTCTACTACTTCTTCTATACGTTGTAAGCCAACAACGTGTTCATTCTCAACAGTACGGATTAAGCGAACACCTTGGGTATTTCGACCTACCACTGATACTTCACCAACGCGGGTACGTACTAAAGTACCTTGGTCAGAAATAAGCATGATTTCATTGGCTTCATCAACTTGAACCGCGCCAACCACTTTACCATTACGCTCAGAAACCTTAATCGATACTACACCTTGTGTAGCACGGCTCTTCGCTGGGTAATCTTCAAGCGGTGTACGTTTACCAAAACCGTTCTCTGTGGCAGTAAGGATAGGACCATCACCACGAGGTACAATTAGGGACACAACGCGTTGGTCGTCTTGTAATCTGATACCACGAACACCGGTAGCGGTACGACCCATTGGACGTAGTGCTAATAGTTCTTCGCCAGTTTCAGGATCTAATTTAACGTTACCTGTTTCGCTGTCACGCAGTTTTTCGTTAAAGCGAACCACTTTACCCGCGTCTGAGAACAACATAATGTCGTCATCACCATGGGTAATGTCAACACCAATTAGTTCATCACCTTCGTTCAAGTTAACAGCAATGATACCGCTTGAACGTGGGCGTGAATAAAGGCTTAAATCGGTTTTCTTCACCGTACCGTTAGCCGTCGCCATTAATACAAACTTACCTTCTTCAAATTCTTTGATAGGTAGAATTGCAGTAATACGCTCGTTATCTTCTAGAGGAAGAATGTTCACAATTGGACGACCACGCGCGTTACGGCTCGCTAACGGCAATTGATACACTTTCAACCAGTACAAACGGCCACGGGTTGAGAAGCAAAGTATGTGGTCATGAGTATTCGCAACGAGTAGCTTCTCAATGAAATCTTCATTCTTCATCTTGGTAGCGGATTTACCACGGCCACCACGACGCTGAGATTCATAATCATTAAGTTTTTGATACTTCACATAGCCTTCACGAGACAAGGTAACAACAACATCTTCTTGTTCGATTAGGTCTTCAATATCAATATCGTGACTAGCAGCAGTAATTTCAGTACGGCGCGCGTCACCAAATTCTTCACGAATTTTTTCAAGCTCTTCTTCAATCACTTCCATTAATCGCTCTGGGCTATTAAGGATGTGAAGTAGTTCAGCGATTACTTCTAGAAGCTGTTTATATTCTTCAAGAATTTTTTCGTGCTCAAGACCAGTCAGTCTGTGCAAGCGAAGGTCTAGAATAGCTTGTGCTTGTTGTTCGGTAAGGAAGTATTGTCCGTCACGAATACCAAACTCAGGCATTAACCAATCTGGGCGTGCAGCATCATCACCAGCACGTTCAAGCATTTGCGAAACATCGCCTAAATCCCACCCTTGTGCGACTAACGCTTTTTTCGCATCAGCAGGACCAGGTGAGGCTTTAATTAGCTCAATGATTGGGTCGATATTGGCTAGCGCAATAGCTAAACCTTCAAGGATGTGTGCACGGTCGCGAGCTTTACGTAGTTCAAATACCGTTCTGCGGGTAACGACTTCACGGCGATGCAGAATAAAGGCTTCTAAGGTCTCTTTTAAGTTAAAGACTTTAGGCTGGCCGTTATCTAACGCAACCATGTTAATACCGAATACCGTTTGTAACTGCGTATTGGCATATAAATGGTTAAGCAGTACTTCTGCTGATTCGTTACGTTTTACTTCAACAACAATACGCATACCGTCTTTATCAGACTCGTCACGTAGTGCAGAAATACCTTCGATACGTTTTTCTTTAACTAGCTCAGCAATTTTTTCAATAAGGCGAGCTTTGTTAACCTGGTACGGAATTTCATTAATGATAATGGTTTCTTTACCGTTATCTTCCGTTTCAATTTCCGCTTTGGCGCGCATGTATATTTTGCCGCGACCGGTACGGTAAGCGTCATCAATACCTTTACGACCACTGATCATAGCGGCAGTTGGGAAATCAGGACCAGGGATATGAAGCATTAAGTCATCAATCGTAATTGATGGGTCTTTAATAAGGGCAATACAACCGTTGATAACTTCAGTTAAGTTATGTGGCGGAATGTTAGTTGCCATACCTACCGCGATACCAGAAGAACCGTTTACCAGTAAGTTAGGAACCTTGGTAGGTAACACTTCTGGAATGTGTTCAGTGCCATCGTAGTTAGGTACGAAGTCGACGGTTTCTTTATCGAGGTCGGCAAGAAGTTCGTGGGCAATTTTTGCCATACGTATTTCGGTGTAACGCATCGCAGCGGCTGAATCGCCATCTACCGAACCAAAGTTACCTTGGCCGTCTACCAACATGTAGCGAAGCGAGAATGGCTGGGCCATACGTACAATAGTATCGTATACCGCAGAATCACCATGTGGGTGATACTTACCAATTACATCACCTACCACACGGGCAGATTTCTTGTATGGTTTGTTGAAGTCGTTTTTCAGTTCGTTCATTGCGAACAGCACACGGCGGTGTACAGGCTTCAAACCATCTCTCACGTCAGGCAATGCTCGCCCGACAATAACGCTCATCGCGTAATCGAGATAGGAGTTCTTTAACTCTTCCTCAATATTAACGGGGAGGATTTCGTTAGCGTTATCAGACATAAACTGCTTAATCCCTTTATTTCGGTTTGTTCTGCATTATCTATTTAGCTCAATCTACACAATATAGAGAAGCAAATGATAGATTTGCATTGTTATTATGGGGTCATAATCTTGCTTCGAGTGTAACACTTGATGACACATTTATGTAGCGCTTAATTGCCCTTCCTTACGTACTCGTGAACAAGCGATTATTTTTCGTTCAAGCAGACACTCGAAACTACATTCAAGTGCCAAAAACGATGCCTTAACGCTGGTTTTGCGTTATGTTATTGCTCTTATATAGGCAGTGTTTAATTAATTGCAGATAGCTTCTATCTGTCGAGCGGCATTAGTCATGCGCGTTCTTTTGCAAAATCGGTATGTAAAAATCGATGCGATAAATCAATGCAAAATAATTAGCAGGCGCAGAAAGGAAAAAATATAAATGACAAACGTTGATGAGCAGGAAATTGATAAGTTTTCTGAGTTAGCCTCACGGTGGTGGGATCCTGAAGGTGAGTTCAAACCCCTACATTTAATTAACCCACTTCGTTTAGATTTTATTAACCAACACAGTAATGGCTTGTTTAACAAGAAAGTGGTGGATATTGGTTGCGGTGGCGGCATATTGGCAGAGTCTATGGCGAAAGCCGGTGCTGAAGTTGTTGGGCTCGATATGGCAAGTGCGTCATTAGAAATTGCCAAGCTTCATGGTTTAGAGTCGGGCATTAATGTTGACTACCACTGTGTTACCGCTGAATCCTTCGCAGACAGTCATGCGGGCGAGTTCGATGTAGTGACCTGTATGGAAATGCTTGAACATGTACCCGACCCTGCTTCGGTAGTGCGGTCTTGCGCTAAATTAGTTAAGCCTGGTGGCCATGTTTTCTTCTCTACATTAAACCGCAATATAAAGTCTTATTTGATGGGGATCGTTGGCGCTGAGTATTTATTAAAGCTGGTGCCAAAAGGCACTCACGATCATTCTCGATTCATTAAACCTTCTGAACTTATGCAGATGACCGATGATGCCGGTTTACTACCACGAGATATGACCGGCTTACATATGGACCCGGTTTCCCAGGGCTTTTATCTGTCTGACCGCAATGTAGACGTTAACTACCTACTATATACGGTGTCGCAAGATTAATTAGCACTACATATTGGGGCTTGATGATAATTTCAACACCACATATCGTGTTTAAGTGTTAAGTACGATATTAAGTTAAATTATTTTAAGCCTCGATCATTTTTTCGAATAGTACTTGCAATCAGTATATTTAAGGCTTGTACAAAGCTAAAAAGTTAGTCACTACTAACCTAAAATCCGTGCCAGTTTAAGTGCTCGTTTAAGCACCAGATATTGGGTTGCATTGTGAGGCAAACCTCACTATCTTGTGTTTAATCCAACGCGGGATCCCAAAGTGAATTTTTTGGAAAATATTGAGATCGACAACGATCCTTTCACTGCGTTTTTTCGGATGATCAGACAAAACATACTATTAAAGAAAAGCATTCAGCGGCATCTCTCAAACTTATGCGCTAATAAGTTTAGGGTTGGTCGTGGTTAGTTGTGTATTTCGCGCAAATGGTCTTACGCAGATGTATTACTTCGCAGCGAAACAACTAACTTAAAAAGAATACACATTATAACAGGGTGATATACCCACGCCTCGCGCGCTAACAGACAACGGCCAGAGTAACATGAATAATAGTTTATCCGTCACCAAGCGAAATGGTGAGCAAGAATCCATCGACTTAGAAAAAATTCATAAGGTGGTGACATGGGCTGCAAAAGGACTTGAAAACGTCTCAGTTTCACAAGTTGAAATTAAAGCTCAAATTCAGTTTTTCGACGGTATCAATACCAGCGAAATCCATGAAACCCTTATCAAATCAGCTGCAGACTTAATTTCTACCGACGCGCCTGATTACCAATACTTGGCAGCTCGCCTTGCTATTTTCCACCTTCGCAAGAAAGCCTACGGTCAGTTCGAGCCCCCTGCACTGTTTGAGCATGTCACCAACATGGTTGAGATGGGCAAATACGATAAGCATTTAATTGAAGATTATACTGCTGAAGAATTTGCCGAGATGGATACTTATATCGATCATTGGCGCGACATGAACTTCAGCTACGCCGCCGTTAAGCAGCTTGAAGGTAAGTACCTGGTTCAAAACCGTGTAACCGGTGAAATTTACGAAAGTGCCCAGTTCCTTTATATCTTGGTAGCAGCGTGTCTGTTCGCTAACTACCCGAAAGATACCCGTATGAGCTACATCCGTCGTTTCTACGATGCCGCTTCTACGTTTAAGTTATCATTACCTACGCCAATTATGTCTGGCGTACGTACCCCTACTCGTCAATTTAGCTCGTGTGTACTCATTGAAACTGGCGATAGCCTTGATTCAATTAACGCCACCGCTAGCGCTATCGTTAAATACGTAAGCCAGCGAGCAGGTATCGGTGTGAATGCTGGCCGCATTCGCGCACTAGGTAGCCCTATTCGTGGTGGAGAAGCTTTCCACACAGGTTGTATTCCTTTCTATAAGTACTTCCAAACAGCCGTTAAAAGCTGTTCGCAAGGCGGTGTTCGTGGTGGCGCAGCTACTTTGTTCTACCCACTATGGCATATGGAAGTTGAATCGTTATTAGTGCTTAAGAACAACCGTGGTGTAGAAGAAAACCGCGTTCGTCACTTAGACTACGGCGTACAGTTCAACAAACTCATGTATCAACGCATGATGAAAGATGACTATATTTCATTATTTAGCCCATCTGACGTACCTGGCCTTTACGATGCGTTCTTTGCCGATCAAGAAAAATTTGAGCGTTTGTATGTGCAATACGAAAACGATGACAACATTCGTAAAAAGCGCATTAAAGCCATGGAGCTGTTCAGCTTGTTCATGCAAGAGCGTGCAAGCACAGGTCGTATTTACCTTCAAAACGTTGACCACTGTAACACGCACAGCCCGTTCAACCCTGAAGTGGCACCTGTACGTCAAAGTAACCTTTGTCTTGAAATTGCATTGCCTACTAAGCCTTTGCAGCACGTTAACGACGAAGAAGGTGAAATTGCCCTTTGTACGCTATCTGCCTTCAACTTAGGGGCAATTAAGTCACTAGACGAATTTGAAGAATTATCAGACCTAGCAGTACGTGCACTTGATAACCTACTCGATTACCAAGACTACCCAGTGCCAGCGGCATATAATGCCACTATGGGTCGCAGAACCTTAGGTGTAGGCGTTATTAACTTCGCTTACTACTTAGCTAAAAACGGTGTGAAGTATTCAGACCATAGCGCTAACGGCCTAGTTCACCGCACGTTTGAAGCTATGCAGTATTACCTACTGAAAGCATCGAACAATCTTGCGAAAGAAAAAGGCGCGTGTCCTAAGTTTAACGAGACGACTTATTCGCAAGGCATTATGCCTATCGATAGCTACAAGAAAGATCTTGATGGCGTATGTAACGAGCCTCTTCATTACGATTGGGATGCCCTTCGTGAAGAAATCAAGACTCACGGTTTACGTAACTCTACCTTGTCTGCGTTAATGCCTTCTGAGACATCGTCTCAAATTTCAAACGCAACAAACGGTGTTGAGCCGCCACGTGGCTTTATTAGTATCAAATCAAGTAAAGACGGCGTACTTAAGCAAGTCGTACCAGAGTACGAGCGCTTAAGAGATCAGTACGAACTGTTGTGGGATATTCCTTCTAACGATGGTTACTTACAACTAGTAGGTATTATGCAGAAGTTTATCGACCAAACTATCTCTGCTAACACCAACTACGATCCTAGCCGTTATGACGGTAACAAGGTTCCTATGAAGCTGTTACTGAAAGACCTATTAACAACGTACAAGCTGGGTGTAAAAACCCTGTACTACCACAACACACGCGATGGTGCGACAGACGCTTCAGCATTAGATGTTAAAGCCAATGAGCCGTTACCTCGTCAAGAAGAAGTGGTTATAGAAGAAGACGATGATTGTGCAGGCGGTGCGTGCAAAATTTAGCACGCACCCGCTTTTGCGAAATCGGTATCGCAGCAAGAACATAATAAATAAAACGCGTTTATCATTAAGTTTTTAGTTAGGCACTCATGAAATATACTACGTTTAATCAGCAAAGTACCAACCCATTGGTTGAACCTATGTTCTTCGGTAATCCGGTGAATGTAGCTCGTTACGACCAACAAAAGCATGCCATTTTCGAAAAGCTTATTGAAAAGCAAATTAGCTTTTTCTGGCGCCCTGAGGAAGTAGATGTATCTCGCGATCGTGTTGATTTTCAAAAATTAACCGACCCTGAAAAGCACATCTTTATTTCAAATTTGAAGTACCAAACCCTATTAGTCTCGGTTCAAGGCCGCAGCCCTAATATCGCCTTTCTACCTATCATCTCGTTACCTGAGCTTGAGACGTGGGTAGAAACATGGTCTTTCTTTGAAACCATCCACTCTCGCTCTTACACGCACATTTTGCGTAACTTGTTTTCAGACCCGAGTGAAATTTTTGAAGACATTGTGGTTAACGATGAAATTAAGCGCCGTGCCGCCGACATTTCGAAGTACTACGACGACCTTATTTTTGCCACTCAATTGTGGCAAACACAAGGTGAAGGTGTGCACACGGTTGATGGCGTGCCACATACCATCAACATGTACGAGTTAAAGAAGAAGCTTTTCTTGTGCATGAACTCAGTGAATGCTTTAGAAGCCATTCGTTTCTACGTGTCGTTTGCCTGTACGTTTGCCTTTGCGGAACGCAAGTTGATGGAAGGTAATTCAAAAATTATCCGCCTGATTGCCCGTGATGAAAACCTACATTTGTCTTCTACCCAACACATTTTGAACTTGTGGGCACGAAGCAAAGACGACCCTGAAATGGCGCAAATTGCACAAGATTGCAAAGAAGAAGCTCGCGCTATCTTCATGAATGCCGTTCAGCAAGAAAAAGAATGGGCTGATTACCTTTTCCAGAATGGCTCTATGATTGGCCTTAACAAAGAAATCCTTTGTTCTTACGTTGAATATATTGCCAATCAACGTATGACGGCTATTGGCCTAGATGCACCATTTGATATCAGCAGTAACCCTCTGCCGTGGATGAATAACTACCTTAACTCTGACAACGTTCAGGTAGCGCCACAAGAGTCTGAAATTAGTTCTTACTTGGTAGGTCAAATTGACTCTGCGGTGAGTGAAGACGATTTTGCTGATTTCGAGCTGTAGCGCTAAGCTGATTTTAAGCGCTAGCGCTAACAGATCACACTACAAAAACGCTAAGAAGTAGCGCCAAAAAATAATGAGCACAGCTGATAAAACACTCCGCATCGACGTTGTTGATGTGGGGTGTATTTCATCCCCCCCTGATACTACGCTTCTTACCGCCCTTGAAGCCGCTAACATCAATATTCACTACCATTGCCGTGAAGGTTTTTGTGGTGCATGTAGAACTAAGCTGATTGAAGGCGAAGTAGAATATACTACCGATCCCCTCGCCTTTATTGATGATGATGAAATTCTTCCGTGCTGCTGCATAGCCTTATGCCCGCTTAAAATCAAAGTGCCTTTATAAATCGAGCCCGCTATAAATCGAGCCCGCTATAAATCGAGTAACGCTATAATTTACCTACCGCGTTAAGCCCAACCTTAATGACTATTCGCTAAGGTAAGTTCAAAACTAAAACACGTGCCCTTCCCTAATTGACTCTCTACTCGTAAATCTGAATTCAGCAGTGCCATTAGCTTTTTGCAAATAGCCAAACCTAAACCTGCGTGGCTACACGTATCTTTTTCTGTATTACTGGCCTGATACCTAGCATCAAAAATGTACGCTATTTCTTTATCGCTAATTCCAATGCCAGTATCACGAATATCTACCCTAAGCTTATCGTTATGTAACACCACAGCAAGGTCTATGCTGCCATTTTCCGGGGTATGGCGAATAGCATTGGCAATAAGGTTCGTAAGCACGCGCTCAAGCTTACCAATATCAGCAAACACGTAGTATTCAAAGTGATCGGGAATAACTTTAATGGCGATATTTTTTTGTTTCGCGTCTAGTTCGAACTTTGCGGCCACATCATGCAGTAATTCGCCTAACGGGAAAGACTCTTGATGCAAGGTAACTTGCCCGCCTTCTAAATACGCAAGCTCAAATATTTGGTCGATAAGATGCTTTAAGTTTTTCGCGTTTTTAAGCGATACATCCACAAAATGCCTTCTATCTTCTTTAGATAAACTGTCTTCATTCAGCGCTAATGTTTCAATGTATCCTTGTAGGCTAGCCAAAGGCGTACGCAGGTCGTGTGATAAGTCGGCAAGCAGTACACGCCGCTGGCTATCAATTTTATTAAGTTGGTCGAACTGATTGTCTATATGGGTAAGCATATCGGTAAACGCACAGCCTAAGCGGTCTATTTCGTTGGCGCTGTTTCTGTTCCATGTAGCCAAATTAGGGGGTAGTTTTTCTCGATGAAAATCGGCTTCTTGTACGCGGTCCATATCATCGCTTAAGCGTCTTAAGGGCGTGGTGAAATATTTAAACAACACAAGCAACGCTAGCAAGAGTAAAAACAAACCAACAAACATAAATAATGCGACTTCGCGCATGCTCTGGCTATTTTGTAAATTCGCGATAATGGAGTCGTAACGCTCACCACCAATAATCACATACAAATAGCCTTGCAGTTGTTCGTTGTTATAAACCGGCGCCGCAGAAAATATTTTTTGCAGGCCAATGTTTCTTGGGTCGTCACCTTCAATGGGAAAGCCGCGATCGGTATTGATAAGCTGTTTTATAGGGGCAATATCCACCGCATCGGCTTTCACTTTTCCAGGCTCGGCCGAATACGTAAGAATGGTACCTTCAGGGTCTAAATAATAAAACTCAAAACTTGGCCCCAAAATCATTAGCGTATGAAAAAGGTTTCCAAGGGCTTCGTAGTCGTAAACCCCTTCCTTCAGTAACGGGTTATCACTAACAAGATGTTCCGCTAAGCCAATATGCAGTTTTTGTTCTGCTTCTTGTTGAGTACGTTTTTGTAATAAATTCGTGGAGTAAAAACAGGCAATCATCACCACCATAAATACGCCAACCAAGCACACGGCAAGGCGAGGATAAAAGCCGAATTTCATAGCGTTATACTCCTTGAGGATTAAATTTGTACCCTACACCCCATACGGTTTGTACAATTTGGGGCGCAGTGGCGTCGTTTTCTAATTTCGAACGCAGCCGATTAATATGTGAATTCACCGTATGCTCGTAGCCACTATGATGGTAGCCCCACACCGATTCTAATAATTGGCTGCGACTAAACACTTGCCCAGGGTGACTGGCTAAGTGATGAAGCAATTCAAATTCAGTGGCGGTTAGTACCAATTCTTCTTCAGATAAAAATACCTGATGATTTCGCTGGTCGATAACAAGGCGGCCTAGTTTTAACGGTGTATCTGTTTGTTGTTGCGTGGTTTGAGTTTGTTGCACCACATGATATTTGCGAAGCTGAGAACGCACCCTTGCCTGAAGTTCTCTTACGCTAAATGGCTTTGTCATGTAATCGTCGGCGCCAAGCTCTAACCCTAATACTCTGTCGGTTTCAGAGGTTTTCGAGGTAAGCATAATAATGCTTTGCATAGGCAAGGCATCTCGCACCTTGCGGCATATATCTAAGCCGCTCATGCTAGGCAGCATTACATCCAAAATCACAATGGCGTATTCATCAGACAACGCACATTCCAACGCTACTTTTCCGTCAGTTTGATGTTCTATTTCAACACCCAGTTCTAACAGATTAACCCGCATTAAATTTGCGATATCTTGGTCGTCTTCAACAATTAATATTTTGTCGGTCATTTTTGGGAAAGCCACAGTTCAAAAACTAATAGAACGATGGAAAAGCGTTAATCTTTCACAAGATTAACGCTTTTTATTTACCCGCCCGTTAAAGTAGACTTTAGTCTAAGTCTTGGGCATTATTTTTCATTACTCAGTTCGCGTAATTTGTATACGAATAACCGGGTTATCGAACTTATGTTCAACCGTTAACGCCGAGGTTGAAAGGCCGTCGTCCGAGCTCACCACACCTGGGTGCATTGAGATAAACCCTGTGTCGTCACGGCTTGGACTAAAGCCCTCTCCGTTCGCTGCAGGGCCTGGCACGGTTGCAGCACTTTCTGTGTTTGCTTCCGTACCTGCATCATAAGCTGGGCTAACAGTCGTATAGGTAGCGCCTACTTCAAGGTTGGCTAGGCTCCAACTGTTAATACCGGTAAAGGCATCGTTGGTATTTCCCAGCATGGCAGCAATAGTCAGGTTAGCGTCAGTGATATCGTCAATAGTGACACTAATGGTTTGTGAGTCGCCTGGGGTAATGGGGCCAACACCGCCAGCACTTGCATCACCTAGCATTAGAAAGTCGGCTGAATCGCCTACTTCGGCAATACGCTCTAGTTCCACCGATGCAACAGCACCTACTTCCCACAACGTACCTTCGCTATGCAGCACTACCGCAGGCGGCGATACTGGCTGACCATTAGTTAAATTAGTTACGGTTACGTCGTACGATACCGGCACTGGATCGGGAATTTCAGCTGGCACTTCTACTTCTACAATTACTTCACGGGTATCGTCATCACCACACGCCGCAAGCAAAAAGGGTAACGTAAGTACCAATGCTTTTTTATAATGTTTGGCTAAATATTGCATAACAGCCTCCTTATCGTACGGTTACTGTTACTTTAGCTACTGGGTTCAACCAACGATGAACGGCGTTGTCTACATCACTTGCACCTTCCGTTAACGAATCGTCGCCAATGTTTCCGCGGTGAATATGTACGGTAGTGTTAGTATCTGCGCCTGCTACACCAGTTCCGCCGTTACCAAGTAATGGATCTAATGGTGGTGGTACTGGCATACCCGCCATACCTGGTTCACCGCTACCACGTAATTCGTCGTTAGCTTCTGTGCCCGCATCATAAGCATTAATGAAAACCGTATAAGTGCCAGCTTCTGTTGGAATTTCCCAGTTATCTAACCCGATAAAACCATCGTTAGAAGGAAGGATCATCGCTACTACCGACAATACAACATTGTCGTCGGCTGTCATTAAGTCGGCTGACGTAGACATGGTAGGCGCTAACAGCCCGCCTGCAGGATTAGCAATTACGTCTGCGCCGATAGCACTACCAATGGTAGCGATACCGTCTAAGCTGCCGCCTTCGGCCATCATTTGTAATTCAGTGCTGGCAGCTTCGCCTACTTCAAATAAGCTGGCATCAGCGGTGTGCGCCACAGCGGCAATAGGTGTGAAGTACAACCCGTGAGTTAAGTTCTGAATTTCTACTGTTATATCAGCAGCGAAACTTTGTTGGCTTGCAAACGCAAGCAATGCCGCTGCAGAAATTTTATTAAATCGCTTCATGATGTTTCCTTAGTAATAAATAGGTTTGTGTTAACGCCCTATCAATACTGAAAGAAAGATGTCACGAAAGTATCCAGAAAATGGGACAAAACTGTACTGATGACATAACAGGTTTGTAAAAAGTGACGGGTAGCTGAGGGGAATTTTTCATGAAAAATAGAATATGAAGTGTTAAGGCTAGCGGTATATTTTAACTTGCCATTCTGTTAACAACATCTAAAATATATCTTTACTAATATTTACAAAACTATAAAAAACCGTAATCAGATAAGGAAGTCTACGTGAAGTACCCCTCTGTTAATTATAAAACTCCCCTATTGTCTTTATTAACCGTTTCGCTCATCAGTGCCTGTGGTGGTGGTGGTGGCGGTAGTACAGACCCTGTTACCCCTCCGGTTCAGGTTACGCCCCCTGTTAGTCTTGCTGACTATGCGGGTGAAGCAAGTGGTATTAGCTTGTCTTCAGTAGATAGCTTGTTACAACTCAGCTTTCTTGCTCATAACACGTTGTTTACCACAGCGCACATTAACGCCAACAGAAAAGGAAGTTGTATTAATGGTGGCATATATGAACAAACACTCACCGATAACGACGATAACTCTGTGATTTCAGCCGGTGACCAAGTAACGGTCACCTACAGAGAATGTTATCTGGATAGTTTAAATGGCTCTACAGATGGCTCCGTTCGTTATTCTGTAACAGCGTTCAACGAGCAATCGGATTACGATATTACCATTGATGCCAGTTCGTTAACCGTAGATGATAATGTCAACCTGGTAGGTTCACTACATGTAGATTATCAGCGTGAAGAAACTCAGTCTGTTATGACCCTATCAACACCGACTGGAATTGATGTTGACATAAATGGTGAAACAATCATTTCACTTAGCAATCTCCAAATTGTAAAGCGCGAAGAATTTTCAGAAGCGCAATATAGCGTAAGTGTAGATGGCGATATTAGGGATGAAGCCTTAAACGGCACATACTCATTGAGTCAAGTTACCCCGTTTTCTGGATATTTTGACGAGTTCCCTAACGAGGGTGAATTGACTATATCCACTGGTGGCACTGAAAGTGTAACCATTGAAGCTAACTTTGTTGAAAACTCTCCTTTGTTCGATGTTAAATATAAAGACGATTTTTTCTCGATGTACTGGAATGATGCAATTGAAGGTGCAATAACCGGCATAAACGGCCAAATTACTCAATATATTGCAGAATTTCGTTCAGACAACTTTACGTCTGTATCCGTGCTTAATCAAAATACGTTATCTAACTTTGGCCTTAAAGATAGCTACCAATTAGTATTTTCTAGACCGGTTGAGTCGATTGTAGCCGATTACGGTGAGATGTCTTTCCAATCTGAAAGCTGGCCTTACGATGAAGTAACGGCTAGCGTTGAGATTAACGGCGCTTTGGTTACCATTACCCCTGAAGAGAGTCTGATGGCCGATTCGTTTTATGGTTTATCAAGCTTTTTAGTAACAAGTACTAATCAACAAAGCTTCAATATGTACGTACCTTCGGTGCAAACCCGTGACGACATTATTCCGGTGGTAACCTCGCAAACTCATCTCTATCGATTTAACGATACACCTAGGTTAAGTGCAGAAGATACAGGTAATAATACCAACGGTGAACTTACCTATCAGTGGCAAGAATTAAGTGATTCAGGTGTTGTATTTGAAACACCAAACGCGGCTAGCACAACATTTACAGTACCAGAAACTGCTGACAGTGAGCTTACTATCGAAGTTGTTATTACTTCGGAATACGGATATAGCGTAAATGAAAAAATGGTACTAGAGTACGTGGATCCATTTGGTACAATTCTAAGCTTCGATAGCCCAGAGGGTGATTTTGTTGGTGGCGGCGAACAGCGCTTGTTCACTGAAAATGAGGGTGTATTCACCTTTATCAGCCATGAAGATGCACCTCATTACTTATCGGTAGACTATCAAACCGACGATTGGTGGACGTTAGATCTTGCCGCTCCCACTGATGAAGTATTAGGTGTTGGGGTATATGAAGGTGCAACCAGATGGCCATTTCAATCCCCTACGGGCCCAGGCTTAGATTTCTCGGGCGCGAGCAGAGGCTGCAATAGATTAAGCGGAAGATTTGAAATACTGGAACTAAGTTACGGCGAGAGTGGCAATGTAGAAAGCTTAGCCGTCGACTTTGAGCAAAACTGTGAAGAAACGATGCCTACGCTAAGAGGGCTAGTTCGCCATAATAGTAGCGTGCCGTTGAATCAATAAGCGTTAGATACGCTTTAAATTAAGCTATGTAAGCCCCTTTCATTAGGGGCTTTTTTTTGTCAGGAAAATGCCAATTTCGCTATGCAAATTTGTAGTTTGACTTGACTTGTAACGCACTCACTCGCGCTCAGTTACAACAGGGTTAATAGGGTTTTAATGCTCATTGTTAGTTCCCTTATTCGCTTTCCATTTTATAAATCTCGACAACGAGTGGCTAAATATAGTGAGTGTATAATATTGAAAGGAATGAAAAAACCAATAGTATTTTTACTTTTAAAAAGCGTGTTAGCGATTAAGGTCATTGCCAAGCGTGCCGAATCAATCTTAAATTGTTTGGTAGTTTGCGTGCCAAAGTGACACCGAAATTGCTTATTCCACACTTTAAGACCATAATGCACATGTGACATTTTGACACAACAGGAGATAACATTATGGCTACTACTTTACCTCGCATCACCGCTAGAGTTGATGTCGATACACAAGACTTACTTACTAAGGCTGCCGCGATCGCCGGCATGTCTAGCATCAATTCGTTTGTTCTAAGCGCTGCAATCGAAAAAGCTAAACAAGTCATCGAACGTGAACAGGCTTTAAAACTGAGCCAAGCTGATGCGATGTTGCTCATGGAAGCTTTAGACCGCCCTGCAACACAGAACTCAAAACTAAAAGCTGCTGCTGATCGATACGATAACAAAACTCAATAATGAATACGGTACTGCTAGATAAAGCTAAACACGATAGAAACCGATTCAACTGTGGCATCGAAGCTCTCAATAATTACTTAAAGGTAATGGCGAGTCAGCAAGCAAAAAAGGACAACACCAGAACGTTTGTTTTGGAAGATGATAGCGAAAACTCACATGTCATCGGCTTTTACACGCTAACAATGGCACCAGTTGACTTACAGGCATTGCCTGATAAGTTAAAAAAAAAGCACCAATCATCCACTTCTGGTGGTCTGATTGCCCGTCTTGCTGTCGATGACCGATACAAAGGGAAAGGCTTTTGTGAGTGGCTGCTTATCGACGCACTCACAAAGCTATTAGCCGCTAGGGATAGCGTTGCATTTCCAGTTGTTATTGTTGATGCCAAAGAGGGAGCAAAACATTTCTATGAACGCTATGGTTTTCAGGCATTTCAAGACGCTGAAAACAAACTCTTCATTTCCATTGCAGATGTGAGAGCAAGCTTAGGATAGTTAACCGCTAGCCTTTAGTCGCTTGATTGACTTATATAGCAATTACTCTTTAATGTACCAACCTTTAGATTTAAGGCATGAAGCATTACCGCTAAAAAATGATAATAACTGGACGCTTGCAACGGTTACATCTTCTTTACGTGAATTTTTATCTAAAGTTGTGCCAGTAACACTTTCTCTAGCTTGTAACGCACAATCACTCGCTTCCTTGCGAAACAGTTCATTATCGGCACTCATCTCACCGTATTGGTCATGTACAACAATTGGTGCCGATGTAGAACATGAACACATCGTAAGTAATATAAGGGGCAAAGAAAAAACGCTAATTTATGAAGCCATAACCTTTCATCAAATCCTTGTAATGCTAACACCCCGCTTAATGGTAATAACACGTGGGCTAAATTTTGGAGCGAAGCGACTTAATAGTCGTCCGCGTAAACGGTATGGGTTTAAAACGCCTTGGTAGAAGAAGAGTGACTACGCAAGATCAATGTTGCACTTGGGAGTTGATACTAAGCTTTTTTAAGCCAACCATTTTGAGATGCTATTAAAACTACTGTATCGCTAATTAATTGATTTGCGAATTTCCTATTGTTCTCAAGTGTTGGACCAATAATTTCAAATTGCTTGTTTAATTTACGTGTAAGTTCTTCGCTATGTATTTTTAAATTTCGATTATCACTAATATCAATTGCCAGTCGCCCTTGCTCGTCGAGTGCCAATAGAAAATCTGAAGACGTAGCGCGTTTATTTTGAAAAGGAGCTTTACACTTCAAGATACATAACGCATCAAGCAGCGGCGCGCGTTAGCGCGTCCAGCCACGAAATGGAGATGCTATCTTGACTTGTTAACCGTTTTACTTAGCATGAAAAGACCACCATTCTTCTTCGTAAGTGGTTATCTCACCTTCCCATTCGTCTTTTGTTGTATAAATGTAGCCAGACTGAATAAATGGATGCAGTACATCAAAGTTTAATGATTTTGAGAGTTCTTTGCCATTAATAGGAGTTAAAGACTCCCATTCGCAATTTCGATCAAAGAATGACGCAAAGTAATCTTTGTCAAAGAATATGCAGATCTCACTACCAAACATCTGCGGATACGTTATCAAAGCAGATACCACAGCTTGGCTATATTCTTCTGGTCTCGCTTCAAACAAATGCTTTGCTGCCCTCAATATGGCTTGTGAGCAATGAGCTTGTATCTCATTAGTGGTTGTAGGTGGACCAACTAACCGGTCAAGCACAGGCAACTTCCAATTCCAGTACTTTTCTTGGGCATACTCTGAAGGGAAGTAACCTTCAAAAGAGTCGGCCCACTTATCCAAGACGCCAAGCCTTCTCTTTATGCCGCGTACTTTTTCTTTAGGTCGATTGATACTAATTCGTCGCATGATCTTATTCGGTCGGTTAACGCCTCAATCAGCCGACGCGTTAGCGGTCTGCTGGATTGATTTGTTAGCATTTTCCTCGGTTAGTAAACATATACCCAACCAAATAAACCAAACAATTTGTGATACGCCAAATATTTCAGTAAATAGTTTGTCAGGATAAATAGTTGCAATGCCCGCTATGCCTACAAAATATCCGAGATAGTTAGGTGACCGGGGTAATCTGCCCTCTTGTATAGCTGCTACGCTAATCAATAGAACCCAAAGTCCGCCAACTAATTCATTTCCACCACCTATACTTTCTGTTATCACTGAAACGATTATCCACATATCAAGGGCTTTTTCTGGATTTGCATCCATCAGATCGATTGCATGATCAAGCCCGATATTCGAAATCATTCCACTTGCGATCACCAGACCGACCCAAATGCCCCCGAATAGAGATCCAATAGTAATTAAGGGATTAACTTTATGTTTAAGCCTCTCATACATACCAATAACGAGTATGGCCAGAAAAACGCCAAACACCACGTACATTAGAAAATAGATCATTGAAAATAGAAGTTGATTTTCTGCCATGTAAGTCATTTTTTCGACTGGACTACCATCAACCGGATATGACCAAAAAGCACCAAAATACACAAAGGCTGCTATGTAAATAAGCCCTTGGAAAATTGCTGCGATACCAGCTAGTTTTTGTAGACCCTTCATTTGGCAAAACTCCGTTTGTTGTATTGCTAACTTCCAAATATGGGGCGTAGACACGTGCGCGAAAATAGCGAAGCCGCGCACGTGCCTGCGTCCCAACGAGCGGCAGCGAGTACCATAAATTGTTTGTTATATATACATTGCAACTACGAAGAAAGCGAATGGTGCGAGAAAAAATGCGCTTAACCTAATAAGCCTATGGGATTTTTCCGCGGTAGCAACGACTGAAAGATAAATATTAGTAACCACAATAAAAATTACAAAAGAGGCAAGTAAGCCCCAAAAACCAAATTGGCCTAATAATGTCACTGAAACAGCGGTTGCTGGTAATGTGGCTAAGCCGACTAACCACTTATTTGAGTAATCCATTTAACTTAATGTTTCTTCCGTATGTATAACTTCCCAAGAGAGTTCACCCATAAAAGTGGACACTGGTTTTAATTGTTATGTTTCATTGTGTATGCAAGTACATTGCAAGTCCAAATAACACTAAGCCCGGTAACATAGTTAAATTGGAAATTCGGTGGTATACATGCTCATTGTTTCTTTTGTCATAATGATCTACCACTTCTGAGACAAGCCCCACGGCCATGAGCAGCATAGATGCATACATCACCCATGCAGCCTCATCTTTAAGATGATAAACAGTTTCACATCTGCGACAAATTTTCACCGCGAGATCATTTTCAAAAACTCCGATGCCGCCAAATACTATTACTCCAATGGACAGAAGGATATTTTTGAGCTGTTCCCAAATAGGAACCTCATTTGGAAAATACACATCTTCCGTTTCACCCTTTTGCTCTCTCTCTACCCCTGATTTAGTTAAAGCAATTGAGCGAGAAGTGATTTCGTCATTTAAAACGTGTCCGTCCGGTAATCCCCACATTCAATTCATAGGTTTTCTACGTCATGGTGCTCTCTTTGTTAAGGAGAATGACCATGGCGCATCATCAACGAAGAGAAGTAGAAGACTGGCTCAATTTA
>Ga0115012_10000739_pt1 | contig 18681 bp, 25 predicted proteins | sample TroAtlMetagenome_FD_88706 | JGI IMG/M metagenome (GOLD analysis project Ga0115012, IMG submission 88706) | Marine eukaryotic phytoplankton communities from Atlantic Ocean - Tropical Atlantic ANT10 Metagenome | ecosystem: Environmental > Aquatic > Marine > Oceanic | place: Tropical Atlantic...
ATCCATCACACAATAAATAACCGGCAGGTTTATCAGCTGCTGGTGCAGACCATGGTAAAATCATTCCTGTGGCAATTGTAAATGCTCCAGCCGAAGTCAGTTTAGCATCTATTTGAGTTTGTATGTCTGATGTAACTCCGTCTAGATGTTGAAACTCAGTATTGTTTACTGAACCGTCTGCTATCTTACTAGCGTCAGCTACCGGAGTATTGTAACGTCTCGATTCATATGTTGCCATATTACTTCTCCGTTATTTTCCAGCCGTTAGTATTTCCTGTAAACACCAGTGTAAATGCAGCGCCTTCTGTTGAAACTGTTCCGTTTGCTGTCGCGCCAAATACTTTTTTACCATTTGGATTTATTGTTAATGCATTAGTATCAAAATTATCTGCAACATCTAAAAAAGCAATTTCATCTCCAGTAGAAGGAGAAGAAGGTAAAGTTAAAGTTATCGCATTGCTTGAAGTATCAACAAATATTTTTTGTCCTGAATAAATATTTGCTGTAGCAGAAGTTATTGTGCTCCAGTTTGTACCAGTGCTACCACCACCAGCTATTGTGTAAAAATCTGTTCCGTTGGTTGCGATAATTGCTCTACCTCCGGGCGATATCACATCTGAAGTATTTGATGAACCTATTTGAAGCTGTATAGTTCCGTTAGCAGTTCCGTCATTAATAATTGTGTATATTCTTTCATAACCGTTTCCAGAATTAGATGATTTTTGTCTAATCACCATAGCGGTGGTATGACCATGAAAACGAATTGCTGCTTGACGCATTTCGTTGTTAGCCTCAGTTACTGGTCCGTTACTATTGGTTAATTCGTAAGGACTAGAAACACCTCCTAAGTTTTTTTCATATACATTAGAAATTGCTTCTTCAAACGTTTTACTAAATGTATCGTTAGTTGTATTACCCCAAGAGTTTGCTTGTTCTCCTGAGCCTATTAGTTCCGCTTTTAAACGGGTTGAATATGTTGATGCCATATTATGCTACCTCTTGCCAGCTACTACCGCCAGCTCCTGTTGTTGAATCTACTTCACTATAAGAGCTTCCTCCAGCTCCTGTAGTTGATACATCTGACCAAGTTGCACCTCCAGTAGTTGTATCATCAACTGCGCTCCATGTAAAGACAGATAATGGATTTGCTGTTAAAGTTAAAAGTTCGCCTGTAACTGCGGCTATAGGAGAAAGTTTGATGGATACGCTATTTACGCCTGTATTTAAACTTTGCCCTGCGATATCTTTTCTAACAATGCTTGTAACTGTTCCAAGGCCAACGCTAACTGTATTACCTTGTGCAACAACATTAGCATTACCAATAACAGTGACTAAAGATGATATAGAAACAGTATTACCCATTCCTGCTCCGTGAACAGAACATACATAAGCTAAGCCAGAAGGAGCATCCTCAGGAACTACAAAAGTAACTTTAGCTCCTGGTTGTCCTGCAGTTCCAGTTACAGTAATTCCTGATGTATATGCAGCTCCTGCACCAGTTACAAATACTAATGGGTGGCCGCCGTTTGAACTATCACTTTGATCAAACGTATATGTTTTACCTTTTATTAGTGCAAGAGCAGGTTTAGAAACTCCATCAACATAAAACACATTACCTGATCCTGGATTAACAACTGTAATTACAAAAGTTTGATCAGCTGGGCCAACTGAAGATGAAAGAGAATTACTTGCTATAGGTGGAGCAAGTACTTCTTCTACAGCCCCCAAAGTTATAGTAGAACTTGTCCCTGTGACAGCAATAGTGTGTCCCGTTGATAAACTTACTGTTCCAACTGAAGACGTAACAGAATTACTTGCAATAGTCGGAGAAAGTTGTTCTTCTACAGACCCTAGAGTTACAGTAGAACTTGTTCCTGTAACTGAAATATTAGCATCAGCAACTGGTGATACTGTTCCTGCGGATAAAGTAGAACTTGTTCCTGTAACTGCAGCAACAGCGGTCCCTGTCGCAGTAGCAGTTCCAACAGCTGAGTTAACTTGTAGCCCTGTAATTGCTTCGTGTATTCTAATTAAAGGGTTTGGTGTTCCTACAGATAAACTAGATGAAGTTCCTGTAACAGCAATAGTGTGTCCCGTTGATGGAACTACTGAACCTACTGCTGAGTTTACAACATTACTTCCTGCAGTTGGTTGAGTTTTTACTAATACTGTTCCGACGTTTGATGTTAAAGAAAAGCCGTCTACAAAGTGAGTTTTTTGTACAGTATATGAATTACTAACAGTAGCTGTTAATGAGACACCTGTTACGTTGACAACGGCTCGGTCACCAACAGTTCCTGGGCTAGCAAAAGGTGCAGCCGCAAAAGGTGCAAAACCGAATGACATTATTTATCCTTTTTCTTGTCTTCTAGTTCTTTGATTGCTTCTATCAATAGAGGGACAAGTTTTTCATACCAAACACTTTTATATTCAGAATTGAATGGTGCTTCAGTAACTACTTCAGGTAAAACATTTTCCACTTCTTGAGCACTAACACCTACTTGACGTTTGTCGTTATCATATCCAAATTGTTTTGCTAATTCATTTTCTTTAAAATAATAACCTGTCAAAGCTTTTACCTTATCTAGTGCAGATTCAATCGGGCCTTCAAAATCTTTTAAACGTGAGTCGGAATAATAAGCTGTAATATTATTGGTCGCTCGGATTTCACCAGCAGTTCCTGATGCTCCTGTATTTACACCTAAACTATTTACTTGTGCATTTGATCCTGTTGAGAAACCACCAGCAGGTCCTGTTGGTCCGGTAGGTCCTGTCGGTCCTGTCGGTCCAGTGCCACCGCTTGGTCCTGTCGGTCCTGTCGGCCCTGTGCCGCCTGAAGGTCCTGGAGGGCCACTTGGTCCTGTCGGTCCTGTTCCACCACTTGGTCCTGGAGGGCCATCGGGTCCATCGGGTCCTGTCGGTCCTGTTCCACCACTTGGTCCTGGAGGGCCACCTGGGCCCGTAGGTCCTGTTGGTCCTGTCGGTCCAGCTAAAGCTGCGTTAGTTATAGTTGCTTTTCTAATTGCGCTTGCTGACGTATCGTAAACTGCAATTAAATCTGCTCCTTGAATACTTGTTTCAGCAGTTTGACCAGATACAACGTCACCAACTAGAGCTCCGGTCAGGGTCGCTCCCGTCGCAGTGGTTTCGAACTTTTTACTCCCGTCGTGGTATAGTTCAACTGCATCACCACCTTTAAACTTAGCTCCAGTAGTACCTCCGGAGCTTTGAACTTCAATATCACTACTTTTAAGAATTAAATCTCCTGTAGCTCTTTCATCTAAATAAGAATTACTTCCATCATGGTATATGGCTAAATCACCATTTGATTCACTACCTATTTCTAGTCTTACGTTGTCACCAAGTATTAAATCACCAGTCATCGTGCCACCTGCTTTTGGCAAGGCAGCATTTGCTGTAGTTCCTTGAGCTGCGGTTGCGTAATCTGATGAATCAAATGCTTTAACTTGTGCTAAGTTAGTTACTTCTGAATCCATTAATGCTCCAGCCGAAGTAACATTTGCAGTGTCAGTAACATCTGCACTAGCCTCTATTCCATCTAGTTTAGTTCCATCAGTTGCAACGTCACGACCATCAAACGTACTATTAGTTGTAATAGCGCCTGTCATTGCTCCACCAGTTTTTGGCAAAGCTGCATTAGCTGTAGTTGTAGTAGAAGTTAATACTGAATCTCTTGCTGAAATATCTACGCCGTCAACAGTTTCTGAACCTGACATAGTGATGTTAGCACCACTTAAAACTAAATTACCTGACATAGTTCCGCCAGCTTTAGGTAAAGCGGCGTTAGCTGTAGTTGTAGTAGAAGTTAAAACTCCATCTCTAGTCTGTATGTCAATACCATCAACTGTGCCGGCAACTGTTACGTTACCGCTTGCATCCTCAAACACTGCTTTACTAGCAGGTTGTGTACAGAATACATTTTTTGTACCTGCGCCAAAGTTTACAGCATTGTTAGAGTTAGAACTTCTAAGAATTGTGTCACGTGAGAGTGTGTCGGGAGTTGCGTCAGTGACAGTACCAATACCTACTTCAAAATCTGCTCCACCATCAGCTTCTATACAATAGTAAGTTGTATTACTATTACCAATACCGACAACAAAAGTCGTGAAGCCTTGAGAGGCTCCATCGAGATTTATTGTACCCGTACCTGTGCTGGTGCTAGTCTCTTTGACTCGATCATTAAGAACAAGGGCCATTTAAACTCCTTATCCTAATCTGATGATCTCTGATCCACCACCCGCTGTTGGGAATTGAATTTCAAATGTTCCGTTTGAAGCTGTAAAGTCACCACCGAACGCTAACACAACAACAGCATCATTAGTTGGAGCACTACCATCTTGTCTGTAAATCAAAGCACCGTTTGCAGTGAATGAAGCACTAGCCCAACTAACATTATCAAAGTCAACATAAGCTGTAGAAACACCTGATCCACCGGTTACTGCTGGGTTGCCACAAACTTTTCCACCTGCTGAATAAGCAGAGCCAGAAGAGTTTGATATTTCGTTAGTTGTTACATATTTTGTAGTAGTCGCACCCATAGTTGCTGAAGAAGTATACAACGCAATATAGTAAGTAGCACCACCATCGAAATCGTGATTACCTTTTAAAAGCTCTTGTTTAAAAACATTACAAACTGCTTGTGATATTGCCATAATTTTCTCCTATTAAGGGTTTTGAGAAGGAACTTTAATACGTAAACTTCCATCTCTATATTCGTCTCTTCGTTTTTTACCTAATTGTTCTTGAGCAAGTTCTTGAAGCGCTTCTGCAAAAGAAGCTTCATATACTTGTTGGTCTTGTGGAGCTTTTAAAAACTTAAATGTTTCCACCATGCAGGCATATAATAAAGCACGTTCAGCGTTAACGCTGACCCATGTAGTCGTATTACTAGAACTTAAGCCTGTAGGTTTCTTAGTAATACCAATCTCAAATTTATACACCGCATTTGGTGTCGGCGCAATAGCTATTGTGCCCATGTCCCAAGTCGCATAGTACCTAGGTTTAGCTGCTGACCCTGTCTCTGGAGTAGGGTAATATTCGTTTAAAAAATCTGCGTCTACTCTTTCCAAAGCAAACCTCTCTTTAGTTCCTGAATCTGTGTATATTGTAACATATCTAATTGTTGCAATGTCACTTATTGTAGGAGTAGAGGCAGCTGTTGTCTGCCCTGGTAAACTTACAAATCTGTTATTAGCGGCTGTATTACCGCTGATGTACTCTTTAAAACAATCAAGTTCAACACTTCTAAATATTCTGTCTTCTGCATTTGCTATAATGTCATTGATAATTGTTGTAGTTAAAACAGCGCTGTCTGTTTCTGAATAATCTCTAATTTGTGTTACTAGTTCTGCGTATGTGGTCATGGTAATAATGTAACAGGTCCTACTGATTTTCCTGTCCCTCCAAAGTTTCTTATACCACCACTTTCATAATATTTAAAGGCTTTACCTCCGGCATTTACAAATTGATTAACATAATCTGTTCTATCATCAATTAATAATTTGTTAGGACCTCCGTAAACTCCTTTATTGAAGTTTGCTGCTGCTGTAAAAGTTGCTGGAGCCCTGCCTACACCTGATCCAGGAGTTCCAAAATTTGTAGTTACCCAAGCTAGTTTTGCTGCATTACCAGTTGTGCCGGCATCTGTAGTTAATACATCCCAACTACCATTTTTAGCAATTACTAAATCAACTAATGCGTCAGCTTCTGCTCTTTTGTCTAAAGCTGCAAACCAACCAGGAGTACCAGGAATAGATGCAATAGCTGCTAGTTCATCAGCTGGAGTCATGTCGTACCATTCACCAAGAGGAAGTTGTCCGACAGACTGTAGGTAAGAAGCAACTTTTTGATAATACTCTGTTTGCACTCCGTCCATATCTACATAAACAGTTGTAGTTCCTGGAACGCAGTTGTCAGTTAAAAATTGTTCTACTAAATCATTAGGACTAAAAGTATAATTATTGTCATCAACTTTTGTAACCAAGTGTCCTCTAGCATCATTTATATTATCAGCATCAACTCTAGCTACTTGTGGATAGTCTGGAAAGTGTGGATCTGCTCCTCTAAATCTAACGCGGTCCCCGGTGCTATATCCGTGCGCCGGTTGTTTTACTGTAACTAAAATAGAATCTACCGGTCCTGCTGCCATAGAATCTTCTGATAAAAGATGTGCTACAGGTGGTTCTGTTCTAGCAGGTCTTGCATTTTGTAAACCTTGGGCATCGCCATAATGAGCCCTTGGCTCTAGTTGTGGATGTTTTGGTTCAAACTCTGATCGATGTACAAATGAACCATTCCATTCTTTTACCATTTCATTATATGGAAACTCCATACCGCTACGGTCTGAAATAGCTTTAGCGTATTTACCTGATGCAAACTTAGACATCTGGATAATACGCTTTTGGTGTTATGAAAGTACTTGTTGAAGAACCATCTTCAACTAATGCACGATTTAATTCATCTTCGTACAACATTTTTAGTTGTTGAGTAACTTGTGGATTTACTTTTTGAGATAAATAGTATGCAAGCCCTGAAGTCATACAAGGAACAAATCTATAAGGAACATCAGCATTATTACTGTACCCACCTACGTCTTGAATACGTTTAATATAATACATTGTAATATGATTTGCAGCCGCTGTAGCGTCTGGAGTTGGGTAAAAGCTAATTGTAGTATTATCTATAAATCTTTGCACATAGTATTGTGTAGGTTGAGCTTTATTAAGTTTATTAGCTAAACTTTGATACGTGCTTCTGTCTATTTTACTTAAAGATGAATCCGACTGACTAGTTGTAGCTCTATTAGTTCTATATGCAGCTTCTAAAACATCATCTACACCATAAACACCATTAGGAATAGATGTAGCACTTGTACCATCAGCAGCATTTCTAAAAAATTTATATTCAGCTTGTCCTTCAACAAGATCAATTTCTAGATTACCTAGTTCCCAATAATGCAAACCTCTATTGGCCCATTCTTGAAACATTATGTTTAAAGAACGTCTTGCTGATTTTAATTGATAACCACTAATGCTGTCGAGGCCTACGCGATTGTAAGCCTCTTCAATAATATCATCAATTAAGAAACCACTCTCAAAATTAGTAGTACCTGATGTTGCCATCTAACCTCCTAGTTAAATGTTACAGTAACGCCTGGAGTAGCTGTTAAATCTAAAAAACAACCTGTTTTAAATCTTATACCACTTCCAGGAATAAAAACGCTTAGTCCTTCCGTGCCAAATTTAAAAGTGTGAGCTGTTCCTGCTGCAGAAGTATTGTCGTACAATACAACAGCTGCATTTGCTACGCCTTCTGCCTGAATAGATGTAACTCTACAAGGACCAGTAACTAATTGTCCATCAGCCGTTGCGTGAGCTGTCCTTTGATCTGATGTAAATGATCCGCCACCTGACATAATATAATCTCCTTAAAATATGTGGGGCCGAAGCCCCACATTAATTATTTATTAACCTAAGTTGTTATTCTGTGCGTACAGAATTGTAACTCTAGTTGATCCGGCATTCGTAGCCGCTGAAGCAGTTATAGTTAACTTAATATCAGCAGAACCTGTATCAGACCAAGCTAATGCACCACCAGCTTCTGTTGTTGGTCTTTTTCTACCAACAGCTGTACCTAGTGCAAAAGTGTTAAGTATTGATGTAGCTCCACCTACAGTGTCACCAATACTTAAATTGGTTGCACCTGATGCAGCAACAACAGAATCTATAATACAGTCTATAATTTGTGAATTTGCTGGAATAACCATGTTAGTTGCTCCTGCAGCAATTGCACCACCTGATAAATCAATCAAGTGTGTTTGAGACATTACTACTTGTCCTGTGTTTTTTACGTCTTTACCGAGAGTAGACCCGGTAGTTTCTTTAATTGTTCCAGCCTTAATCGGTCCGGAAAAAGTTGTTGAAGCCATGATTTAATCCTCCTAGTTGTGTTTAATGTAGTCTCTAGGCCGTCGCCTGCGCGCGTCTACATTAGTTTTTTATCGCAGATTAGCGAGTATACGCTTTTTAAATACTTTATGCAAATAAAAAGGGGCGCCGAAGCGCCCCTTAAAATGGTTTATAACCTTACTGATTATACACCTGGAGATCCGAAGATACCTCTAGGATCAGAGAAGCCGAAGCTGTATCTTTCCCTAGCTTTATATCTAACGTTACCAGTTTCAAAATCGCCTTCCATGGCAGTTTTGATTGGTGCACGAACCATGTGTTTCATTCCGTTAGGAACGTCTGTCTTAATGAAGAAAGACTCTGAATCAGCTAGGAAGTTATTTACCACAAATCCTTGTGGAATCATTCCCATTGATTTCATAGCATTCAAATCATTATCAGCAGTACCAACTCTGTTGGCAGATTTCATGATTCTTTCAGCTGCAAATTGCTGAGCTGGGTGAATGATTAGTTTCATTCCCTTAGCAGCAATTTTTAGTCCACGCTCGTCTGTCATTTTAGCAATGTCAATTAAAGACTGCTCTAATGAAGTTTCAGATAAGTCAGCAGCTGTTGCTAACTCATTTGCAAACGTTCCAGCGATTGTTGGGTGGTTAGTTGCACAAAGTGCAACACCGTCACCACCTGTAGAAGTAGTGAAAGCTCCATCTAAAATCGCAGCAGCTTTAAGTTGCTTAGTTTGAGCCATAGATCTAGCTAGTGCTTTAGTATAACGAGTTGAAATCTTATCATACAAGTTATCTTCAACAGCTTCCTCAGTGATAGAGAAAGCGAGAGCAATTGTCTCATGTTGGTATCTTGCAGTATAAGTTTCCTGCGCGCTATCGTAAACCACTGCTGCGCCTTCTGACTTAACGGCAGCTTTGTCGAAACCTGATAACATTACTTCTTCTTCGAATGCTCGATCAGAATTTTCTGTATCATAAATTTCAGCGTGTTGGTTTTCGTAGTTTTTGTACTCAAGTCCAAATAATGCATTCAGACCTGGCTCTAGCTCTTTAGCTAGTTGTTGTCTTGATATAGCCATGTTGTATTACCTCCTGCTATTATTTGTATTTGTGTTCAGTAATCGTCACATTGTAAACGATATTAGCTGAACCAACCTCATCGCGACCTTCTTTTTTAGAGAAGCCTACGATTCTTAAGTTGTTTCCAGTTCCAATATCACTTGAATCTAGTTCTGATTTACTTACACCAGTTATTGATGAACCAGCAACCACAGATATATCTGCATGCTTTGTTACGTCGGTTTGGGCTGAAGCGCCGTCACCTTGTACTTCGAACATTTGATATGGATCGTCGTACACGAAAACTTCTGCTAGTTGAGAAGCTGGTCTTGTGTTTTTAAAAGTTGGTTTACCATTAGAATCAGTAAACGAAGATCCCCAAAAAACACCTATAGCATTAGTAGCATCTGTGCCACCGTCGCCTGCTGCAAACATCTGTACATCACCTTCAGCTTCGTCGACTTTTACGACATCGCCTTGTGAGATGAGAGTTGCGTAGTTTGCAAACGCTGTATAAGAGTTCATTGCCGGATCAGTTCCGCCGCCGATTTTTCCAATTGGAGATAAACCAAAAGGGGCATCTAAATTTGCCATATTGTTATCCTCCTTAAAGGGTTAAAGTTAAATCGATGGTTGAGAAAAGATTAGTCTTTTTTCGAGCCACCAAAAGTTACACGAGTCTGCCTCTCTTGATTGATTGGCATACTTGGGTGCTGTTCCTTCAAGACATCGTTTTCAATTGCATCATTTCGATCCTGAGTAATCTTTTTAAAATACTCTTCACGTGATTGCGCGAGCTCTTCAGATATCCTTGCCAGCACAAGGCCACCAACCCCGATCATACCTGCGTATTTGCCACTATCGATAGAAGGATAATTATCATTTGGATATTCGTCAGCTCTAACTAACTCCCATCCTGATCTAAGCTTACCTGACATGTTAGTGGTATCGTCGTACCCCATGCTTTCAGCTCTTATCCACCTATGTCTGTAACCGTCTGGCGCAGGTGGTGCGTCCAGTGATGATGGAGGAGTCCAAATCTTCGGCTTTTCAGTTTTTGCTCTAGATTGACTCACGCGAGTGGTTTTCATTTTATCTTTTTCCATATGCTTATACCTCCTTCGCGGCTAATTGTTTCGCATATTCTTCTAGCGGCACACCTAATCTTTTAGAAATTGCTACCTGTGAAGGTGTGAGTTTCACAGTTTTTCTGCGTCCTTTTGTACTTGCCGGACGACGGGCACTTGCTACACTCTGCGTTGGTGCAGTTGTAGATTGCTCCACAGTATCAAATTTATTTGGAAATGCAACCCTTATTCGTTTGTCGACTTCCGTATAATATTCTTCTGATTGTGGATCAAATCCTTCATTTTCAACAAGCTCTTTGTGTATATCAAATGCAGTGTAAGTCATTGCATTATCAGTACCAAACCATTTATTTTTTTGGGCCCAGCTTTCTGCTCTAGGATCAAAATCAGGTTCTGCCTGTTGTTGAGGTGCAGTTTGTGGTTGTTGTACAACCTGTTCTGCAGCTTGCACTCTTTGTTCTTGGTTTGCTTTGATATGTTTTAATCTAGCATCTTCCATAGCCATTTCAGCAATAGCTTGTTGAGCTGCAATCTGACCATCTATATCTTGCGTCTCTACTGCTTGCTTATATGCAAGTTTAGCAGCATCCATACCATTAGTTACTTTAGCCTCTAGTTCTTGAGTATAAGTATTACCAAGTTTATCGTACTGACCTCTAATTCTGTCTTGTTGTTGTTTTAAAGTTTGAGCGTAAGTAATAGCTTCTTCTTTTTGCCTTTCAGCTTCACGCATTTTACGTGTAAGTTTAGCTATTCTTTTTTTAACACCTTCTGAATATTCTCCAAGTTCGTCTTGGGGTTTATCAGCTTGAACAGCAGGCTGCTCATTAGGTTCCTCAGTTGTGTTATCGGTTTCCTCGACTTGTTCAACTTTAATCTCCTCTGTTGGTTCTTCTAGTGATTGTTCTGGAGCATCAAGATCAATCTCCATTTCTTGTTCATCAGTTTCACCGACGTCTATTTTATCTTCTAGCATAGTTAATTCCTCCTATGAATTACATTGCGTGAATAAGATCTTCAGGATCTTCTATTGTCCCTAAAATCTCATCATCGTTTAACATTCTTATCTCGCCACCATCAATCTGCATACGTGATCCTGCATATCTTGCAAAGACCACCCATTGTTTTTCTTTACACCATGGTCCTGTTGGATACTTTTCCTCATCCTTGTAACAGAGATCACCCATCTTTAGTACGTATCCAACTTGCGTTGCTACACGTGCTTTGTCTAAAGATTCTTGTGCAATAATAATTCCACCTTCAGTTTTTTCTTTAACTTGAAAGGGCATAACAAGTATACGCCATCCTGTAGGATGTGGTAATTTATCTAAATTTGTTTCTTGAGTTTCTTTTTTGGCTTCGTTTTTTGCAATCTTTTTTGCATCTGCTTCAGCGTTATATTTATCTTCTAATGCGTGCGATGTTTGTTTCGTCATCCGGTTCTGGCTCCTTTGGGTTTAGCAGGTTAGAGATTTCCTGTTTAATTTGATCCGTAACGTGGATCTTTCCGAGAATATAGTTATATTTCTCCATATTGTCAACACCACCGCCAATTAAGACGTTAGCGTTGTTTTCCATTATTTCGTCAAGTAGTCTCTGGATTTTGTATACTACGTGTACCGGGTCTATAGCTTCTGACATATTTCTTTTTCTTGTCTCCTAGTTTATCCCAAAACTCGTCAAGAGCATTTGGTTTTTGTTTGCAACATTCCCCCGATAGTAATTTCTCTTCCGTGTGACAAGCACACGTCTTCTCTTCACCCATATATCCCCCTAAGTTTTTATTTGCCTTTGAATTTACTAAGTGTAGTAACTCCAAAACTTCCGCCCACTATTGTGAGTATAATGACCCAGAAATAGTCATTCACATCTTTTAAAATCTCCCACCCTGCAGCCATCCAAGGCTGAGTCCAAGGTGTGAAATGTGCCAAAATAATGAGGCTCCAGAAAACGACCAAATATTCGTCTTTCCATGAGTTAGCAGTTTGTCTCACCTGTTCCATCTGAACCCCTATCTTTGCTACATCCACCTTTGCGGCAGCTTCTATCTCCTTTGCTTTGATAATTTTATCCTTCTCAAGTTTGTGAGAAATTGCGCCGACAGTCTTTTCGGTTATAAGTTTTGCAACGGGATTATTTAATAATCCTCCTCCAAGACCTAAAAGTGGTTTGATAAGTAGCAGTGGGTTCATTAGTTGTTGATGATTACCGCGATGACAATTATAATGCCAACAGCAATTATAATTTTTGTTTTCTTAGTGGTTCCGTTCCACCATTCTTGGGCTTTCCATTTTAAATCGTCGATCATGATGACCTCCTTTTTTTCTTTTTTACACCTGCTTCGCTGAGAGCGATAGCTATGGCTTGCTTTTTATTTACCACTTTTTTATTAGATTTACCAGACTTAAGTTTACCGGACTTATATTCCCGCATTACTTTGCTGATTTTCTTTTCTTTTTTCATTATTTAAGTTTGTATAATGTACCTATACCACTTGACATCGGTCCGCGTAGCGGTGGTACTAGGCCACCGTCTGCAAATAAATCATGATAAGGAGAACCTGCATCATACAGAGGTGAATCCATTAAAACTTTATTACCGTGAATATTTGTGTCACCTTCTTGTAAATCATAAGTGTCTCTGTGTTTATCAAATCCGTAACCACCGTATACTTGATCTTGTGCCGGGCCTTTGTAAAAATCATCTATTTCTCCATCTTCCCATGGTTTAAAAGCATGACCAGCTATACGAATTGCAGTTCCTATGGGGTCCAAAGCGCCAAGTACCGCATCAAGATTAGATATACTTTGGAACTCATCTCCTATTGGTGGTATTCCTTCATCATCTTCTTCTTTTTTGTTGTTTGCTTCCTCTTGTTCTTTTTGATAAGCATCTATTTGTGCTTTCAACAAATTAGATTTTTTGTCTCCAGCCAACATACCCATAATAGACATAAGTCCAAGTGGTGCTATGATGTCGGATTCTCTCATATTAGTTCTCTACTATTGTACTTTTCATTTGCTGAATACCACTTTTAGCTAATGATACGCTTGCTCTTAGCTTTTGGTGCTCATCGTTCTGTTCCATTTTCTCTTCTGCTAGCTCTCGAGCTTGTAATAGTTTAGCTCTGTCCATTGCTAGATCATTTTGTGACTCTTCTTCTTTTCTAGCCTCTTCTCTAGCTCTAAGATCAATCTCTCTATCTTTAAGTTTTAATAATGGATCATTTTCAATCTGATTTAACACTTCTTTTTCTGCTTCTGCGTACTCTGCCATGAATTCAGCTATTAATTGTGATTTTCTAGCCTCCATTGACGTTTGCATGCTTTGCATTTGCTGTTGTAGTTGCATAACTTGCGGATTTTGCTGCATTTGAGCTTGATTTGGTCCCGCCTGTTGCATAATCATCTGTAATTGTTGTCCCATTTGCTGCACTTGAGTAATTTCTTCAGCAAATTCTAGTTCTATTTGCTCTCCAGCCATCAAAGTTATGTGTTCCATGCAGTTTTGTTGCAATAATCCCATTGCTTTTGGATTATTTCGTACAATTGTAGTCCCCATGAACTGTAAATGCGCTTTCATGTGCGCCTGATGGTCTTGTTTTGGAAATGCTTGAAACTTTTTACCGTTTAATGCCAAAATATTTTCACTTGCAGGGTCTAATGGTGTTGGTTGCATCGGTGGCGGCAACAAAGTATCAATGTTTTTTACACCTAATGCCTCATACATGTGTTTATATGCATGGTATAAATTATGCATTTGCGGATTGGACATCGCCATTTGTAATTCTGTTTGTGCAATAGTAATTCTTTGTGTTTGTGAAAAGATATTAGGATCTGCAATTGGTATAATGTCGACTCTATCGTCAAAATCAGTTGCAAAAACTTCTCTCGCACCACCAACAATATCGTATGGATATGTTTTTGGTAAGTAAGTTGCAAAACATTTAGCAAGTAACATAAACTCACACTTCATAGCCGCATAAATTCTTTTGTGAATAGCTGACATAACCCGCGATCCACGTTCCAAGAGCGCCATAGTTGTACCCACGGCTGCCGATTGATTTCCGTCACCCACTTGCATATCTGCAATGGACGCGAAACGTTGACCTGCTTGGACAACAACTCCCATTAGTTGTAGGAGCGTGGCACTTGGATCTTTAAATGGTAATGGCATAAATGCGTCACGAAGATTTCCACCAGGCGCATCAACATCACGGAACTCTCCCGGCTGCAACGGTTGAGCTTCGTCTCTGACTCTGATACCTCTTTGTTTGAATCCGGCTGGTAAGTTTGACAAGGTGCCGGCGTCAAGAAGCTGTCTCAATGCTGCAGTTGCAGTTCGTGACAGTCCGCCGATCATGTGGATAAGGCCGAATCCATAGAAGCCTAGTCCTGGTAAAAACTTAAAGTGTACAAAATATTCTTTCTTCTTGCGTAACGGATCATCGACCGCGTACGCTCTTCTAACTGATAAAACTTTACTTGAGTCGTGGTGAATAGTTACAATGTAAGGTAGTTTTAATCCTGTTTCTTCACCTTGCTCATCTTTGTCTTCAAAACCTTCTAGATCTAATTCAACATGACACTCTAATAAAGTGTGCACGTCGCTCTTTGCAGTTCTCTCGACACCAGATATGTCATCTTTAGTATCTGTAACTTCGTCTGCCTCGTAGTTATCTTCACTTAGTTCTATGTCTGCATAAAAACCTGTCAGTTGTTGCTTACGTAAATCGTTTTGTGATATTTTTATTTTGTGAATAATTACATCTGTGTCTTCAAGAGATGTTGCATTGTAGCTAACATATAAATCTTCTGCAGGTACAAACTTAGAAACACATCTGTTTAAAACAGAATCGTAGTAAACTTTTTTAAATGTTGATCCTGCTAAAGGTAAATTAAATAACATCTGATCAAACTCTGGCTCATACTCTTTCATGTTAACCATAAGTTGATAATTCATAAAATCTCTTACACGTGCAGATTGTTTTTCTGATTCTGGGTTAACTGCACCTATAATCTGAGTTCTTACTGGTCCTTGTGCAGGCAGTAATTCTTTATATGCTAATGCTTGAAATTGTGTAACAGCTTCAGCTAAAACTGGGTGTGTTGCGCCACTTGCACCCTGGAATGGTTCTGATCTATTCTCGTATTTAAAACCTAAAAGCTCTAAGCCTTTAGTGTAAGTGTCTTCCCAATCAGACCTACCTGCTTTAAAATCTTGATAAGAATCTTCGAGATCAGATGCAACTTCTATCAGCACATCATCATTTAAAAACTCAACTAAGTTAGTGTCAAAAGCTTGACCACTTTGAAACTGTTCTGCTTGTGGATCAAAATCTATTTCTGCACCACCGTCATCCATCATCTCAACATTTACTTCTGTCGGATCATTTGCTTCACGTTCCTGTATTGCTACTTCAACTGACTCGTCAATTACGTTAGTTGTTTTTGTTAAATCGCTTACTTTATCTATTGCCATATTATTACCTCGTTAAATTATGCTAGCCATTAATATCTTCCAGCTCCACCACGTCTACCGCCAGTGCCACCAGAAGTTCCAGCATCTTGTCCTACTCCTTTGTCTCCGCCAAATCCGCCTCCTCCACCTTCTCCTGGTGATTTACTTCCTTTGTCCGCCTTTGCGGCAGCTTCAAAAGTTTCTTTAAGTTTATCATGCATAGCTACATTTTTGTTTGCCATAACTTGTTTGGATATCAGGCCTTTGTCTATTTCGTCTTTCATTTTGTCTGCTTTATAGTTGTCGTATGCTGTGTTTATCTTATCAACTACTGGAGAGACAATATTATTAAGCGCAAAATTAACTGGGCTTAAATTTTTAAATGCGTTCATAATGCCATCAAAGCTAAATCCTTCCTCATCATCTTGTTCTGGATTTATATTTATATTATCTAATCCAGTGTAAGCTGTAGCAAAAGGATCTGGTTTATTAAAGAAACCAAAACCACTTTTTACATCAGCCACTAAATCACCAAACGTTTCGTAACCTTCAGCGTTACCTAATGCTCCTCTATATTCGTCAAGACCACCAGGACCACCGTCACCAGGAACTGGTGAAGGGTCAGGAAATAATGGAGGAGGTGTACCACCAGGAAGTCCAGGAAATGGGAAAGGTTGAAAAGTAGAATTTACTAGTCCAAGGTCCTCAACTTCTTTTTCTGGTATATTACTTAAAATCCCAGATTGTAAAGGTGCGCCAAAAGTAAAACGATTCCTAGCAGGGTCGAATTTTGTTAAATTTGCAATACTCATTAATAGTATGTCCTCGCGTGTTCCGGCAATGGTTCATCCTCGTAATCATCTGGATGCTCGACAAAGCCACCTTGTCTAAATCTCATTACGGCTTGAGTCATACTATCCACTAAGTCATCATGTTCGCCTAATGGAAATGCAGCGCATTCCTCAATAACCTCTTCTGCAAACTTTTTGTCTGGTGCCCATACCATTCCGGCTTCAAACAAAGGAGCTACAGAGTTTATCCTTGTATGTTTATCATTTCCTTTACTCGGTGTAAAGTTAATAACTGGTATCCCTAGTTTACGCAATTCATAGGTTAAAGGCAAGCCTGAAGCTTTAGCTTCCACGATCACCGTTTCGGGCTTCCAGTAATCATATTGTTCTTTCGCTTTCTTGCGCAGCTCTGGAAACTCATATCTATCTTTTACCATGTCCAGTAGTATTAAATTTGGTGCATCACCTTCACTTGGGTGAAATACACCCCACGTAGTTATGGCGCTGTAGTCAGCAGTTTCTTTTTTCATAAACGCCGTATCGTAAGACTGTATAACATGTAATAGGGGCGGCGGTTCTGGTTTATCATACAACTGCCACCAATCTCTTTTAATAATACTGCCTTCAGCTGCTGTTGGATTTTGTTGGTATTGCGCATTCCATTTTAGTATACTCACGGATGCTTTTACCGCTTCCAACTCTTCGAGCTTCCAATAACCAGGCCAAACCGGTTTCCCGCTTGGAAGTATGGCTGGAAATTCTATCACTTCCCATTGATCTGCTTTTGGTTCTGATTGTGCTTTCATCAATTTACCAGTTAGGTCAGCAACATTCCATCGAGTCATCACAACAATTATCCTGCCTCCAGGTTGCAAACGCTGCCGCGGTCCAGAAGTATACCACTCATACACTCGATCGTAACTGGCCATGTTCATTGCGTCCTGTTCCGAGTGGGGATCATCAATGATCAAAAGGTCTGCACCACGACCAGTGATTGATCCTCCGACACCAGCAGCATAGTATTCCCCGCCCTGGTCCGTTTCCCATTTACCAGCGGCTTTTGAATCTTCTTTTAGTCTAGTCTGAAATATTTCTTGATACTCTGCTTGCTCCATAAGACCCTTAGCCTTACGACCAAACCTCACGGCTAACTCAGCGTTGTTCGTGGCTTGGATTATTTTTAATTTTGGATTGTTGCCAATCATCCATGCAGGCAAGAAGTTGGATGCAAATTCACTCTTCGTGTGCCGCGGCGCCATGTTAATGATTAAACGTTTTATGTCACCATTAGCAACTTTGTTAAATTTGTCCGCCATAATTTTATGGTGTCTGCCTTCTATAAAATCTGGCCACATGTGTTTTACAAAACTTAAGAAGTCATCGCGGATCTTTTGCTCACCTTTCTTTTCTTCAAGGAGAAGCATAGTCTTTAAATATTCTTTTCTAGTATCTGGTGGTAACTGTTGTACCTGTTCTGGAGTTAGCATTTGAAAAAATTTTCTAAAAAATTTTGCACCTTTTTGTTTCAAACAAAGTGAAAACGATTTTAGCCCATATCTATTTACAAATCAAACTATATATCAACATATAGGATCCCTATCTGACAGAATCCGGGTGGGGTGGGGGTCATGACTTTCTAGCTCAGAATCTGACATGGTACCTCTATTGGCGGGGTGGGTGGGCCCCTCAGTGCGCAAGCACATACTACATATGGGGTGGGTGGGCCCGACAGGGCACAAGGTGTTGTGTCAAGAAAAAAACAACACAAATAAAAAAAGTTATCCACAGTGACATTTATGCAACCTACATGTGGTGGGTGGGCCCACAAGGGACACAAGATATGTCAATAAAAAAATAAAGTTATCCACAGATAAAAAATAAAATAATACTTGATTATTATGTGATAATATGAGATAAGATATTATTAATTAACTAACCAATCATAGAGGAGAATATATATGGTTAAATGTACGAGATGTGATTGTAATACAACACATGATTATATTGCACAAGTTGAGAGTGGTGATGTCTGTTTAGATTGCATTACTCAAGATGAAGATGACCAATTACAATGGGAGCGAGCAGAAGCAAGATTCGAGCAGTTCCAAGAAGCACAGGGGGAAGGATAATATGTACGCACTTTTAAAAATAGATCAATACAAAAGTATTGAGTGGGGTGTAGATGTAGTATTTCAAACACCTAAAGTAGAAGTTGTCAAGGCTATGAAGTTAGTCAAGGAAAACGCACTAGAAGAAGAAATTAAAACAGAAAGGCAGTATGACGAAGATTATACGCCAAGCACAAATACTGTTTTTCAAATAGTCGAGTTGGTTAATTAATCTTGAC
>Ga0115012_10000744_pt1 | contig 18624 bp, 15 predicted proteins | sample TroAtlMetagenome_FD_88706 | JGI IMG/M metagenome (GOLD analysis project Ga0115012, IMG submission 88706) | Marine eukaryotic phytoplankton communities from Atlantic Ocean - Tropical Atlantic ANT10 Metagenome | ecosystem: Environmental > Aquatic > Marine > Oceanic | place: Tropical Atlantic...
GTTTATAAAGACACCTATGACTGAACCATTTTTAAAAGATGACAAGTTTAAAGATCAAGTTATTTCCATGATTCCTATTGGAAGACTAGGTGAGATTGAGGATCTAATGGGGCCTTTTGTGTTTCTTGCATCTGATGCATCATCTTTGATGACAGGGTCAAGTTTGCTTGTGGATGGTGGTTGGACCGCTAGATAGAAGATTTATAAAATAAGGAAAAATTTATGAAAGCTGTAACAATAGGAAAAAATGGTGTTGATGTAATTGATACCATAGAACCAAAGCCAAAACAGCAACAAATCCTAGTAAAGGTTTTTTCATGCGGCCTTAACCGTTCTGATTTACTTGAAACTCAAGGTCAATCATTTGGACATACTGGTGGAGATACAAAAATTCTTGGTGGTGAATTTGCCGGTGAAATTGTAGAATTGGGCTCTGATGTAAAAAATCATAAAATTGGCGACAGGGTGATGTGTAGAGGGGGCTCTGGCTGGGCTGAATATGCTGTTGCGCATTATAGGCGTGCCATAACAATTAATTCGGAAAGTATAGGCTGGGAACAAGCTGCCACAATACAAGGCAATATGCAAACAATGCATGATGCAATAGTAACAAATGGTAAGTTTTCTTCAGGTGACAGTGTTTTTATTCAAGGCGCGAGCAGTGGAGTGGGCTTGATGGGTCTTCAAATATCTAAGGCATTAGGTGCAAGCTTAACAATTGGATCCTCTACTAGTGAACAGAGAAGATCTAGACTAAAAGAATTTGGAGCTGACATTGTTGTAGACACAAGTAGTGATGACTGGCTAAAAATGCTACTTGACGCAACAGATGGAAAGGGAGTTGATATATTAATAGATATGCTTTCTGGTGATTATGTAAACAAAAACATGGAAGCAACAAAGATAAATGGTCATTTAATAAATATTGGTCGTTTAGCAGGAATGAATGGTAATTTTGATTATGATCTTCATGCAAAAAGAAGATTAAATTACATTGGAACCACTGGAAGAACCAGGTCAATAGATGAAAATGAGGAAGTCGCTAATTTAGCTAATAAGGACCTTTGGGATTTTGTTTTGGATGGAAAGATAAGACATCATATTGACAAAGTTTTTCCATTAGAGAGTGCCAAAGATGCTTTGGAAATAATGAATAAAAACAATCACTTTGGTAAATTAGTTCTCTTAGTTAATTAATATATGAACAAAATTAAATGTAAATTTAATATCAACGGAATAGATAAAAATTTATCAATTTATGAAGATAAACCTTTGATTTATGTAATTAGGGATGATTATGGATTAACCGGAACTAAGCTTGGGTGTGGCCTAGAACAATGTGGCAGTTGTGCGGTTATAATAGATGGTGAAAAAAAATTATCTTGTAATATTAATGCAAAGGATTATCAAAACTCAAAAATAACCACTGTTGAAGGTTTAAGTTCTAAAGGCACTTTAAATGCTGTTCAAGTCGCTTTTAAGAAATTTAATGCAGCTCAATGTGGCTATTGCACTAGTGGTATAATTATATCACTATCCGTTTTATTTAATAAAAATTCAAATCCAACAAAAGATGAAATAGTAAATTCTCTTGAAGGTCAATTATGCAGGTGTGGTTCACATTCGGCTGTATTTGATGCTATTGAAAATATTAAATAATTAATGATGAAAAAACAAATTTTAAATTCTGGTCCCAGTATAAAAAATTATAACAGAATATCAGATTGGCTAGTGCTTGATGAAGATAATAAAATAAAAATAAATTCTGGAAAAATTGATATTGGTCAACATATAAGCTCCACATTAGCATTGGTTTGTTCAAAAATTACTGGAGTTAAATATGAACAAATAGAAGTAATTAAACTAGACACTAATTTTTCCCCTAATGAGGGTAAAACGGCAAGTAGTTTGTCAGCTTCACATTCAGGAACAGCAATAAAAGCAGCATCTATAGAATTGAAAAATCAATTTTTGGAATATGCTTTATTACAATTCAAGGTAGAATTAAATCAAATAGAGTTTGATAATGGAATAGCCAAAATAAAAGGTACAAATAAGACTATAACTTATTGGGATTTCTCAAAGTCTAAAGCCTATAATGAGCTTGTAATAAATGAGATTGTTGAAGAAAATAAATATATAAATTTGAAAAATAATGAAAATCAATCGATTGAATTAAAAACGATTGCTAATATTGTAACTGGGCAACACAAATATGTTCATGATTTAAATTTTGATGACATGATGCATGCTAGAATAATTAGACCACCTAATTACTACTCTGAATTTGTAAAAATTGACAAAAAAACTTTGGATAGTCTAAAAGAATTAAACATCAAAATTATCATTAAAGGTTCTTTTATAGCAATTCTATCTAATGATGAATTCTTGGTTGTAAAGTATTTAGATGTTCTGAAAAACTCAATAAAATGGAAAGCAAAACGAAATTTATCATCTAAAGGTACCTTTGCGGCAATGAAAGAAAATGACAAAGATACTTTGTTGGTAAAAAGTGGTGGAGAGGCTTTTTTTGATAAAGTGCCAAAAGTTAAAAGTTTTTCACAACATTCTTCTTTTGTAAAAAAGAGTATTACTTTTAAAAGACCATATCTAATGCACGGGTCTATAGGTCCATCTGCCGCTTGTGCAATATTTAAAGACAGTAAATTTACAATCTATACTCATAGTCAAGGAATATATGATCTTAAAACTTCTATAGCCAAAGCATTAAAAACCTCAACAGATAACATTCGTCTAAAATACGCACCTGGATCAGGCTGTTATGGGCATAATGGTGCTGATGATGTTGCTTTTGAAGCAGCCTTTTTGGCCAAGGAATTCGTTAACCATCATGTGTTATTAAAATGGACTCGAGAAGATGAACATTGTTGGGAGCCATATGGTAGTGCTTCTATAAATAAACTGACATCAACACTTAATGAAAAAGGTAAAATTATCTACTGGTCACATGAAGTTTTTTCTGACACATATATGACAAGACCTTCTGATAATGAACTATATAATTTTATAAGCTACAAACTAATTAATAATGATTTTGAAAAAAGAAAATCTAAACCTAAAACAGCTCCCCATATGGGGATTCATAGAAATTTAGATCCTTTATATGATTTTAAAGAAACAAGGTTAGTTAAAAACCTTGTGCATGGTTTACCACTTAGAACTTCAGCATTGAGAACTTTAGGAGCGTTTGCAAATATTACGGCATTAGAATCTTTTTTAAATGAGCTTGCTTTAGCTGCAAACATTGATCCTTTTGATTTTAGAATTAATCATCTTAATGACAAGCGGGGGATAGACCTTTTGTTAGATTTAAAATCTCAAATGTTAAAAGATAAAAAAATACCTAATCATCACCGTGGCATTGGTTTTTCAAGATATAAAAATTTAGCAGCTTATTGTGCTGTGGGCATTGAATTACAAGTAACAGATGAAGTCGATATAAAACTTGCTAAGGCATGGATTTCTATTGACGCAGGAGAAGTTGCATACAAAGATGGTATTAAATATCAAGCTGAAGGGGGACTAATTCAGGCTTCAAGTTGGTGTCTTTATGAAGATGTTAAATATGATGCATATGAAATTATTTCAAAAGATTGGAGTAAATACAAAATTATTGGATTTGACAATATTCCGAAAATCAAAACAAATATAATAGATAGAAAAGGTCTTCCTTATCTAGGAGTAGGAGAAGCGGTTGCAGGGCCCACTGGTGGAGCAATATCAAACGCTTTGTATGAGGCGTTGGGCCAAAGAATTAAAACCATGCCCTTTACTAAAGAAAACATAATGAAAGAATTATTGAATTAAAACAAATCTAATTAAGGAGAAATAAATGTCAAAAAACAAAGAAATTGGCCTTGCTGTTGTTGGGTGTGGAACAATAGGAAGAATTAGAGCAATTATGGCAAGGGATTATCCAGGTGTTGGGTGGATAGGTCTTTGCGATATAAATAAAGAATTAGGAAATAAATTACTAAAAGATTGTAACGCAGATTTTTTCACCGAAAATTATACTGAGTTATTAAATCGACCAGAAGTTAATGCGGTTATAGTCGCTACAGATGAAAACCATCATTTTGGACCCATTATGTCATCGTTGGAAAAAAACTCATCACTTTTTATAGAAAAACCCCTTGCCACTGATTTGACTGAAAGCAGAGAAGTCTTGGATAAAATAAGATCAACAAACGTTGATGCAGTTTTGGGGTATACGCAAAGGTTTAGAAGAAGATTTTTAGCAGTAAAGCAGAAACTAATTGATGATAGAATAGGTGACGTAACATCTGTCGTTACAAGGGCTTTTATGAACAGTATGGTCCCAATTGCAACTGTAAGAAGAACAAATGAAAGAAAAAACTTAACTCCTATGGTTGTTTCTGGAACACATAGCATGGATATGTCTTTATGGTTAATGGAAGGGAAGTATCCAAGATCTATATTTGCTCAATCAGTTGATAAAAAACTTCAAAGTCATGGAACTAAGGACTCAACATTTGGGATTTTCACTATGGATGATGATACAATTTTTAGCATGAATATTAGTTGGGCATTGCCTACGGTATGGCCTGGTTCTGTTTATGGACTGGAAATTGGTATAGTTGGAACTGAGGGAGTGATTGATATTGAAGACACACATAGAGATTTAGTGTTAGCTAGTGAAAAACCTCAAGGCCATGGGTACAATCCATCAGGGTATAATCCAGCTGATAATAGACATGTAGATTTTTTAACATCATATCCCCCTGGAGACATTTATAATAATCAATTATGGGGTCCTATGCGTGAAGAAACAAATTCATGGTTTCAGAGATTATACGTTGGCACAGAAACCCCCCATGCATCTGCGGAGGATGGTCATAAAAATCTTGTAATGACGATGGCTATGGATGCTTCTAGTAAAATTAATGAAAGAATTGATATTGATGATAATATTGAGAGTGAAATAATTAAAATTCAAAATAGTTAAAAATGAAGGCTTTGATTCTTAATGGTCCAGATCAAAAGTTTTCAATAGAAGAAGTTCAAGATCCAGTTCCAAAAAAAGGTTTTGCTGTAGCAAAGGTGCTAGCATGTGGTTCAGGTTTAACAATTCAGCATGTAAAGAAAGGACGAATTAAAGCCAATTACCCAATCATAATTGGTCATGAAATTGTAGCTGAAATAGTAGAAATAAATGATGAAATTACTAACTTGAAAGTTGGTATGCCTGTAACTGCTTATTTTTACCTGACCTGCGGTGAATGCAAATGGTGCGGCTTAGACAGAGAGACACTATGTACAAATTTTAATGGTTATGTAGGCAGGCAAATAAATGGGGGTTATGCTGAATTCATAACCTTACCAGTTAAAAATTTTATTCCAATACCTGATACTGTTGATTATAAAAACAACTTATTAGAAGTAGCTGTTATTTGTGATGCTATTGCCACACCATTTAAAGTAATTAAAAAAGGAAGATTTGTATCTAATGATAAAATTGGTGTTATCGGAGCAGGAGGCGGTTTAGGAATCCATATGTTAAAAATGTTAAAATTAGAAAATATTGATTGTGTTTCTATAGAATCCAAGGAAGAAAAGTTTCTATACTGCAACAAAAATGGATCTACTTTTTCCGTTTCGCCAAATGATAAAGATATTTTGAATAAAATCATTGAATTTACCAAAGGAAATCTTCTTGATGGTATAATTGATTTTGTTTCAAGTAAATCATCTCTTGAACTCGGCTTGTCATTACTGGGTAATGGTGGAAGGTTGCTTACATTAGGGGGTAGTGGTAAAAGTTTTATTAGTAGTTCTAGTCAAATGCTTGATAAAGAATTAGAGTTGATAGGGTCTAAATATTGTACAAAACAAGAAGTGAAAGATAGTTTGGACCTTTATGCAAAAGGTTTAATAAAGCCAATGATATCTAAAATAACAAATTTCGATGGAGCAGAATCTTTGCACAGAGATATAGAAGAAAGTACTATTGTTGGAAGAGCAGGTTTAATCATTTAAAAAAAACAAAATGAATAATCATTTAAAATATAAAATTGGCATTATTGGCTTGGGAGTTTTAGGTTCTGGAATTGCAAATCATATTTTAAAACAAAAAATTAACCTATATGGTTATGATATATCTAATAAAAACATTAAAAATCTTGATAAAAATTACTTTAAATTGTGTTCTTCACCGCAGGATCTTTTTAATAAGTCAGACATTGTGATTACATGTCTTCCGAGTGAACAAAGTTTAATAGATATATCTAATAAAAGTACTTCTGAAGTTTTGATTATAGAAACATCGACATTGCCCCTAGAATGTAAGGAAATTGCAAAAAAAAATGTTTTAAAAAACAAAGCTTCTATTGTTGATTCTCCTTTGTCAGGAAACAGAATTTCAGCTCTTAATGGTGAACTTTCATCTTATCTGAGCGGTAAAAAAAGTGATAAAAAAATTGCAAAATTAATTTTAAATCTATTTTGTAAAAAAGTTACTGATGTAGGATCTTTTGGTAATGGAATAGTAATGAAGTTGATCGGAAATATTTTAAATTTAGTTCATAATGCTGTGACAGCTGAGGTGATGCTATTAGGAATGAAATCAGGATTATCTCCAAAAATAATTCATGAAGCAATTAGTGGAACTTTTTCTTCGTCAGGTGTTTTTGAAAATAGAGGTAAACTTATGATAAACGAAGATTACTCAAAAGAAGGTATGAATTTTTCTATACCCTTAAAGGATTCTAAATTCATTACTGATTTATCAAGAGATAAAGCTGTCGGCATTCCTATTTATCAAGTTGCATTACAATATTATTATTCTGCAGTAGCACAGGGTTTAAAAGATAAAGATGCTTCTTCTGTTTTGAAAGCATTAGAAAAAAACTTTAATTTCAAACGTCCTGGCTAATTAAATAACTTTTCCCAGTTTTTATATATTGTTGTAAAATCATCATTATCAAATCTTTTGTCAATTTGATTTAGTTTTTTTGATGTTAACAAAGTGTATGAATTTAAATAACTTTTATTTTTCAATATTTTAGTTGCCATATTTAAATCTTTTTTTAAATTAAAGATGAGTGATTTGCCATCAAATTTTTTGTTAAGAATATGGTCAGGAAACCTTCTTTCAGAAATAAAACTTCTGGCATTAGATTTGTTAAAAACATTAATAATATTTTTTGCTGACACCCCATAATTTTCTGCAGCTTGTAAAATCTCACAATTAATTAAAAAAATACTATGGCAAACTGAATTATGAAGAAGTTTTACAAGTTGACCACTACCAACTTCACCTAAATAAAAAATATTTTCTGCAAAAGCTAATAAAATAGGTTTAATTTTAAAAAATATCTTTTTATTTCCGCCAGACATTAATGATAGTGAACCTTTTTTAGCCCCTGATGCCCCGCCTGACATAGCGCAATCTAAATAAAAACTATTAAATTTTTTAAGATAATTTGATATAGATTTAGATTTGTCAGGTAATGAAGTTGTCAGATCAACAAAAATTGTATTATCTTTTACATGATTTTTTTTTATTATTTTGTATATTTCTTCATTTGTAGAAATACAAAAAAATATAATCTTACAATTGTTAAATATATAATCTAAAGAGCTATGAGTATTATCTTGTTTATTAGGTATTCTTTTTTTTATTTTATCAAAACCTACCACATTAAAATTTTTAATTTTGAGGTTCTTATAGATACCATTTCCCATGTTTCCAAGACCAACAAAACCAATCTGATCATTTAATATACTCAAATTTTCATGCCCTTAAAAGGCATGACTTGATGTCCGTCGCTAACATTAATAAGCTGTTTTTTTTCAGGCTCATATCCCATTGGCTTTACTAAACTTGGTATTTCATCTGTCATTAAATTCAGTTCTTTCTTTCTATTTCTTGGGTCTGCAACTGGGACTGCAGACATAAGTTTTTTCGTATAGGGGTGTTGAGGATTCTCAAAAATCTGACTTCTTAATCCTAATTCTACTATTTCTCCTAGATACATGACAGCTACTCTATGGCTTACTCTTTCAATCACTGCCATGTCATGACTTATAAACAAATAGGCAAGCTTTAGATCTTCTTGAAGATCCATCATTAAGTTTACAACTTGCGCTTGTATCGACACATCTAGTGCTGAAACAGCTTCGTCTGCTATTATAAGTTTTGGACTTAAAGCAATTGCTCTTGCTATGCCGATTCTTTGTCTTTGTCCTCCAGATAGTTCATGAGGGTATCTGGTTGCATAATCGGCACTAAGGCCAACTCTTTTTAATAACATAGAGATTCTATCTTTTAATTCATCTCCTTTTATTTGATCGTGAACAAAAATAGGTTCTGCGATAGTATCTCCTACGGTCATCCTTGGATTTAATGATGCGAAAGGGTCTTGAAAAATCATTTGTATTTGTCTTCTGAAGTCTCTGATTTCCGTCTTATTTAATGAAATCAAATCTTGGCCCTCAAAAGATATTACTCCTTTTGTTGGTTCTACTAACCGAACAATGCTTCTTCCAGTAGTCGATTTTCCACAACCACTTTCACCAACTAAACCTAATGTTTCTCCTGGTTGAAGTGAAAAGTCTATATTTTCTACAGCATGTACCATGCCTTTTTCAGTTCCAATACCTTGTTTTATTTCAAAACGAGTAGTTAAACCCTGTACTTTTAATAAGGGGAGGGATTTGGTATCAACAGTATCTCTGATCTCTAACAATTTTTTAGTAGATTTTACTTTTTTTATCTCATCGCCTTCAGATCTGTTTATATCTACATTAGAAAATTTTGCAGGTAACTTTATGCCTTTCATGCTTCCTAATTTAGGCACAGCAGATAACAATGCTTGTGTATAAGGATGTTTTGGGTTATGGAAAATTTCAATTACGTTTCCCTCTTCAACTTTTTTTCCTCGAAACATAACAATTACTCTGTCGGCAACTTCTGCAACAACTCCCATGTCATGGGTTATAAACATAACTGACATTCCAATATCTTTTTGTAGTAATTTAATTAAATCTAATATTTGAGATTGAATCGTGACATCTAATGCTGTTGTGGGCTCATCTGCAATAAGCAATGAAGGTCTACAACTTAATGACATGGCTATCATTACACGTTGCCTCATCCCACCAGAAAGTTGATGAGGATATTGACTTAATTGTTTTTCAGGTTCAGGAATTCTTACTAACCTAATCATCTCTAATGCAATTTTTTTTGCTTCCTTTTCATTTTTCCCTTGATGTTTGATTATTGACTCTGTCATTTGCATTCCAATTGTATAGACAGGATTTAGAGATGTCATAGGCTCTTGGAAAATCATAGATATATGATTGCCTCTTATATTTCCCATATAATCTTGATTTGCATTAGCTAGATCAATTGTGTCACCATCATTATTTCTAAAATTAATTGACCCTGAAACTATCTTCCCGCCTGAATAGTCTGTTAATCTCATTAACGATAATGCAGTCACAGACTTTCCTGAACCAGATTCACCAACCACAGCAACAGTTTCACCTTTGTTTATATGCCAGGATACTCCATCCACAGCCTTTACAGTGCTTTCTTTTAAGGGAAAGTGAACTTTTAAATCATTGATCTCTATTATTCGTTCTTTATTCATGCATACCCTTTAAACTTTATTTAAGACAATAATCATAAATTTTGAACTATTAAACATAATTTTCTAAATAAGTTTGATTTTTTTATACCTAATTAACTTTTTTACAAAAAGTATTTTAGTTTGCTAAATATCTAGTTTAATTTAAATTAATCAACAAAATCTATAACCAATTATGAAGTTAACAGGTAATTTTAAATGAGTTCAAAATTAAAAGGTATGAAGAAAAACTTAACCAATTATGGTGACAATGAATTTTCTATCTTTTTAAGAAAGGCTTTCATTAAAGGGCTTGGTTATTCTGACGAAATGTTAGAAAAGCCTATAATTGGAATAACTAATACATATAGTGACTATAATCCTTGTCATGGAAATGTCTCAGATTTAGTAAAAAGTGTTAAATCTGGAATTTTGTCCTCCGGTGCAATTCCATTAGAATTTCCTACAATTACCATCCATGAATCATTTGCTCATCCTACATCTATGTATCTTAGGAACTTAATGTCTATAGATACTGAAGAAATGCTTAGAGCTCAACCAATGGATGCTTGTGTTTTGATTGGAGGGTGTGACAAAACAGTACCTGCTCAGTTAATGGGAGGTTTTAGTTCTGAAATTCCTATTATTCAGTTGGTTACAGGGCCAATGCTAACTGGATCTTATAATGGTGAAAGAGTTGGGGCTTGCACAGACTGCAGGCGCTTTTGGGCATCTTACAGGGCGGAAGAAATAAATCTTGACGAGATTAATAAAGTGAATAATCAACTTGTACCGACTGTTGGGACGTGCGGTGTTATGGGAACTGCAAGCACAATGGCAATATTAACTGAAGCATTAGGCTTAATGATTCCATCTGGCGCTTGCGCACCGGCAGTTTCATCTGAAAGAAGAAGGATAGCTGAAAAAACAGGTATAGAATCTGTAAGAATTGCAAACTTAAAACATATACCTAAAAAATATGTTACTTTAAAAAACTTTGAGAATGCTCTTGTAACACTTTCAGCAATTGGTGGTTCAACTAATGGTTTGGTTCATTTAACAGCTATAGCAGGACGACTTGGTTACAAGATTGATTTAAAAAGGTTTGATGAATTAACAAAAAACATTCCAATGATCGTTGATTTAAAACCCTCTGGAATTGGTTTTATGGAAGATTTGTATAATGCTGGAGGAGTGCCAAGAATATTATACGAAATTAAAGATTATTTAAACCTAGACGCTGTTGATGTTACAGGAAAAAAACTTGGTGACTTGCTAAAGGGCAATGACAAATGGCAACAAAATGTAATTAAAACTAAACATAACCCTATATTTGAAAAAGGTAGCATCGCAGTGCTTTATGGAAACTTAGCTCCAAGATCAGCCATAATTAAACAATCTGCAGCAAGTAAAGACTTGTTATATCACGAAGGTAAAGCAGTAGTATTTAATGGGCTGGCTGATTTAGCCAACCGTATTGATAGTGAAGATTTAAATGTAGACAAAGATTCTGTTTTAGTGCTCCAGAACATAGGTCCAAGAACAGCACCTGGTATGCCCGAGGCAGGATTAATACCTATTCCAAAAAAATTAGCTAAATTAGGTATAAAAGACATGGTCAGAATTTCTGATGGAAGAATGAGTGGAACTGCTTCTGGAACAATAGTTCTTCACGTTTGCCCGGAAACAGACGAAAATGAGGTGTTTTCTGTTATACAGGACGGTGACCTAATTAGATTAGACGTAGTTAATCGTTCACTGGATTTATTAGTTGATAATAACGAAATAAATAAAAGGCTATCAAAAAAACCGAAAAAACAAGTTATACATAAACGTGGATATAATAAACTTTTTATGGAACATGTAACGCAAGCAGATAGTGGTGTTGATTTTGATTTTTTAACGTAAAAACAAGGATTTATAATGAAATATGAAGATATAAATAAACATAATTACCCATTGGGTTTCTTGATAAATAAAGGTACAACAACCAATAGTGATGATTTAAATAAAACTTTTGTTTCTCATACTCGGCAAATGGCACTTCTACAAAAAGAAACAATAGGGTATGAAGGGGATTTAAATTCACATTCATGGCGTTTAACCTCAGATGAAGGTGGACATCTAAAAGGGTCTGATTTAGCTCCATTTCCATTAGGTTTTTTTAATGCCTGTATACATGGTGACGTAGTGGGAAGAATCCTTAAAGCTTCAAAAAAAGACAATATAGTGATTGATGAAATTAAATGCGAGGTCAAAAATTCATATTATCTCACAGGTTCCTTTGTCAAAGGTGATGGTAAGGGGCATGCAGAACCTACAGAAATTAATATGGAAATTCAATCTTCTGATGATAAAGCTAAAATAGAAAACCTAGTTAATAGTTGCACAAAAAAATCTCCTGTTTTAACTGCATTAAGGACACCATTAAAAAATACATTCTCTTTAATAGCTAATGGAAGAAGAAAAAAACTCAGTAATTTAAATGAAAGTGAAAAGATTGATTCAGAAGACCCATATCAATTTTATACAAAAGAGCCTTCACCAAATAAAAGTGAATCCTTTAGCAATAGAATGATACTTAAAACTGGAAAAGTTTCAGATGGTAACATTGAACCAGTTGATGGCTATAATGTTTCAGCAAGTAGTGGAGATGTACCAGGAAACAAAAACTTTAATAAAATAATTAGAACTATAATAGGAAATAGTATTACAAAACCTAATGATGATACTGTAGAAGTTGATACAGTCCTAGGTTTGCCTGGAATGTCTCATTTTGTTATATCAATGGATATTAACGGTATAAAAGCACCTTCGCCAGTAAATGTGATGGGTGCAGCAATTTCCTTTTGTTTTTTAACACAAACACACAGGTACATTCATCATCAAAAATTTAATATCGAAGGTTTAAGGATGTCTCAATATGCTACATTCAAAGAAAACGATGATGGATCGTTAGATATGCTACCCTTAGATACTCATTTATTTGTAAACGGAACAGCAAGTGACGAAGATAATGAAAAGCTAATAGATATGTCAGAAAGAACATGTTATTTGCATGCAACTTTAGTAGGAAGTCTTGAACCTAAAATTAATTTCAAGATCATTTAAATTTTAAAAATTTAAGTTACTGTGCTTAGAAAAAAAATTATTATAAAATTTTTCTGAAATCTTTTTAAATTTATCTTTATTTTTTAATGTAATTTCAGATACTTGGACATTTTTTTTAATAATTTGTTTGAATAAAATATTTTCTTCTTCAGTAGCAAGTTTTCTTTGAAATGAATTTATTATGTTTGAGGAGTTAGTAATGATTTCTTTTTCATCATGCGACAAACTTTCGAAACATTTTTTATTTATTATAAATAAACAAAATCCATATACATGAGAGGTTTTAGTTAAATATTTTTGTGTTTCATAAACTTTGAATTGATAAAAATTAGTTAATGGATTTTCCTGAGCATCTAAATCACCATTTAATAACGCTTTTTTAAAATCCAACACATCTAACGGCTTAGGCTTAAAACCAAAAGATTTAAACGTATCAATATGCAGTTGATTTGGAGTTGTTCGTATGATTTGACCTGTACAGTCATCAGGTGTGTTTATAAACTTTTTTGAGCTACTAATATGCCTTGTTCCATTGTCCCAAAACCCTAATAAAATTAAGTTATGACTATTTTTTAATTGGTTATAAATAATTTTTTTTAATTTTTCGTTTAATTTATTAAAAGCATCATTTTTATCTCGAAAATAGAATGGTAAATCTAAATACATTAACTCTGGTATTAAATGAGTAAAATAACTTGAGAAAAGATAAGAAACGTCAATTTCACCATTTTGAGTTTGTTTTATAAGTTCAGATGCTTTTTGATTATGATTTGTTATGTCCTCAACAAAAGAAATTGAGAATTTATGATTTATTAATCTAATAAATTCATTCACAGTTTGAGTGTGAACAGATTCTTTGCCTTGATAACCTGCAATTTTAATTTTTTTTATCATTCTTTTAATTCAATAACTAATAATAATTTAATATTGTATTCATAAAAAATGGTAAAACAACTAGCATAATAGTGGTTGAAATCATTACTAATCCTCCAACTGTATTTGAATCTTTGTCATTTTGAACAGCAAATATATAATTAAGTACAGCGACCGGCATCATAGACATGATCATTATTACTCCAGCTTGAGGACCTTCAAAACCTCCAAAATAAATAACAATTATTGCACTTGCAAAGCCTATTAGAAATCTTGCAATTGAGAACATTAACCCTTTTTTAAAATTATGAACTTTTAGCGATGGAAGTGAATAACCTAGTAAAATTAATGAAAGGGGTATTACTAAATTTCCCAAGTATTTTGTAGATGTTAATGCTATTTCTGGAACATTAACCTTAGTTATCATTATAAAGGCACCTAAAAATGTCATCACAAAAATTGGATGATAAAATAGTCTAAATATATTGATGCTCCCTAAGATCGTCATATAACCTATCGTATTTTGTGAAAAAGCCACGACCACAAAATATGGTATTGCAAATATCAAACCTTGCTCTCCGTATGTGAGTATTGATAATGGTAGAGCTAAGTTGGCAGAGTTAGGGTGAATTAAACAGCTAAAATATGGACTAACGTTTTCTTTTAAAAGTTTAATTACCAAGATTGCCATCAATGAAGAAATAAATATTACACTAATTGCAGCAGAGCCAATTTCAATCAAAGTTATAAAGTCAATTTTTGTGGTTGATAGTGCATTAAAAATTAAACATGGCGAACCAATATGAGTAAGCAAAAAACCTAAAGTTTTTTGATGAATGTCAATTTTTAGTTTTGAAACAAAAAAACCAATAAATATTAATATAAAAACTGGTCCAGTTATTGATAAAATTTGATAAAACATTTAAATGATTAACCACACCCAATAATAATTATGGGTGTGGTTTAATAGGTTAACCTTTAGTCATTTGTTTGACTAAATTTTTGTAGTTTTTAGATTTTTCAGCTCTCACTTTTTCATAATCAGGACCATTCATGAATTCCATGTTTTCGCCTAATCTTCCCATGAACTTTTTAAAAGTTTTGTCACCTTTTAATTTAGCTAATGCGTCTTGAAGTTTTTTAATGCGATCAGCCGGAGTCTTGGCAGGAGCTACTAAAATTCTGTCCATATAGCCAATTTGTCCAGTAAACCCTAATGAATCAAACGTAGGAGGATTTCCAAGAGCTTTTTCTTTAGCGCCACATCCAAGTGTTCGTACTTTTGAACCTTGACCTTTTATAACTGAAGGAAAGTGCAGCACAGCTTCAACATCTCCTGAAAGAAGACCTTTAACCATAGGTCCGCCACCTTTATAAGGTGTCAAATTAGCTTGAACTTTGCCCCAAGATAAAAGTTGAGCCATAGGTACCATTGTAGCTCCCCACATACCAGAATGACCAAGTTTCATTTTTCCACCACTAGCTTTAGCGGTATCAAAAACATCTTGAACAGACTTATATTTAGATTTGCTTAGTACTATCATGCACGCAGCTGCATAATTAATTCTAGCAACTGTAACAAAATCCTTTAATGGCTTATAAGGTAATTTTTTTACATGATGTTGTAATTGATCAACATAATTATGCGTAAATAATAGTGTATAACCATCTGGTTTAGCTTGTGCAACCATTGCAGTCCCAGTTTGTCCACTTGCTCCAGGTACTAACTTAACAATAATAGCATTTCCTAAATATTGTGGAATTATACTAGTAAAAACCCTAGCATTAAGGTCATGTGACCCACCAGGACCAAAAGGTATTACCATAGTAATAGGTTTTTCAGGATAATCTGCCTTAGCCAATCCAGAAATGGAAAGCATGGCTAAAAAACCTATAAAGATTTTTAGTAAATTTTTCATTTTTTTCCTCCTTCTTAATGAATAATTAACTTTATTTTACCTGATTAGAGGTAACTTCGGTTGCAACATCTCGCAACCTTTTGCTTCTTTTCCAGAGTTTCCAAGTTATAATTGGAGTAGCACAAATTATTAGTGCTGCTATTGGTCTCTCTAAAAGCAAATACTTTAATAATCCGTCATCACCTAAACTTAATGTTTGTCCAAATGCATACTCTAAGGAAGGGGCTAATATAAAAGCCATAACTAATGGAGTTACATCAAATTCAAGTTTTCTTAGTATATAACCAAAAATACCAAAAAATAGTAAAAAATATAAATCTGCTGGGTTGTGTCTAAAAACAAATGAGCCTGCAAAAGCAAATACTATTGTTAATGGTAAAAGATAAGATTTTTTAATACTGACCACTTTAGAAAACAATGGCATTGTAAAATAACCTAAAATTAAAAAAAGGACATTAGCCAAAAGCATACATAAAAGTATTGCAAAAACTATGCTTCCTTGTTCAGTCATTAACTGTGGACCAGGCCTTAAACCATGGGCTACAAATGCTCCCAATAAAATTGCCGTAACATTATCACCTGGTATTCCTAATGTTAACAAAGGAACTAATGTAGGTCCATTTACAGCATTATTAGCAGCCTCAGGAGCGGCAATGCCTTCTAATTCACCCTTGCCAAATTTTTCAGGGTTTGGAGAGGCGTTCTTAGCTGCTGCATAACCAACAAAAGCTGCTACAACTTGACCAACTCCAGGTATCATTCCTATTGTTGTGCCAATAATTGTGCTCCTGAATATAGTCTTTCTTAAGCCTAAAAATTCTTTCCAAGTTAATTGCTCTTCCTTTTTAAGGTTTAATTTTGCTTGAACAAATTGTTTAGCTTTAGATTCTATATTTATTAATATTTCTGGAATTGCAAACAATCCAATTAACATTGGTAAAAGCGGAATACCAGCTCTTAGCTCAAAAACATCAAAAGTAAATCTTGTTAAAGCAGCAATTGGATCTTGACCAATTAAAGCTATAAGTAAACCTACTGCAAGCATAATCATATTTTTTCCTACAGAACCATTAGATGTGGATGAGATAATTAAAATACTTAAAAATAAAATGGCTGCCAGTTCAGGCGGCCCAATTAACAATGCAACCAATGCTATCGGTCCTATTAATAATATAGTTACTATATCACTAGAAAAATCAGCAATGACAGAAGAGAACAGGGCAGTCTCAAGAGCTTTTCTTCCTTTGCCTTGCTTGGTTAGCGGCGGTCCATCAAATGTTGTTGCAACTGAAGCGCCAGTGCCTGGAAGTGATACTAAAATTGCAGGAATTGATCCTCCAAAAATTCCTCCCTTATAAACGCCGATTAGAAAAGGAATTCCCACTAGAGGGTCCATAAAGAATGAAATTGGGAGAACAATAGCCATTGCCATTAAAGTGGTTAATCCAGGGAGCGCTCCAACAAATAAACCAATTAATAACCCTAAAGCAACTGCAAACAAAATTGTAAAAAAATTACCACTTCCAAATAAAATAGGGAAAGAATTTAAAAAACTGTCTAGCAAAATTAAAATCTCATAATTACATTATCAAATAATTTCCAATCCTCACCTCATACAAAGGAAAGGCTGGCAAAAAAACATGCATAATATTTACAAAAACTCCAAATACTATTAGTGGAAAAAGAATAGCCAAAGAAATAGATATATAATGGCTCACATCACCCATATATTGACTGAGAATAAAAATTAGCAATACACTTGCTAAAACAAATCCCAATGAATTGAATAAAAGTGAATACACGGCTAAACATAAAACTGTAAAACCAACATTTTTTAACATTGATCGTGTTAAATTAGGCCAACTATTACTTATTAAAGAATTTCTGTCCTTTATCATAGTGTAGCTTCCAAAAATAATTAGCATTATAGCTACAATTAAAGGGACTAATTCAGGGTCAATTTCTGAAGAGGACTGTCCAAATATTAAAACAGGCTTTTCTATTTCTGAAGGGATTTTTATAATCACAAAAATTCCAATTAAAACACTTAAAAATCCTGTTATCATATTTGGTGTTAAAAAGTTTTTTTTCATTAACTTTTATTTCTTGGCATTGTTACAGGTTCACCTTTTTCAACTGATAAATCAGCTGCTAAGTATAAATCCATTACAAGTTTTGCTTCTTCAGGTTTTACTAAAACAGGTTTATTTAATGCAACCGCATCTAAGAAATGGTTTGTCTCCTCATGCATTGGTCCGGCATAAGTATGATCTACTGGTTCACCAGGCATAGATGACATAGGATATTGTATACCTTTATTCACTGTATTTAATTGCACATCTTTATGTGTGTCATCAATAAATAATGAACCATCTGTCCCAATTATTTCAATCCATGTATTAGAAAAATTTGGATAACCCAAAGGCAATATCCATCCTGCACCAATAGTTAAAGTCATTCCATCATCAAGAGTTACCATTATCCATTGATGATCTGGAGTATTGCTGTTTTTTGAAAATAGTTTGCCTGAAGTTTGGCTATAAACTTTAACAGGTTTTCTTGGCTGCAAACACCAAAGTAGAAAGTCTAAATCATGAGTTGCTTCCATTGCAGCAGGAGACAATGCAGTTCTGCCAGATATTTTTGCCCCGAGTTCTCTAGTAATATTTCGACTAACTAAACAAGTAACTGGTTCTCCAATCAATTTTTCATCAATGGTTTTTTTAACATATGCGTATTTTGAGTTAAACCTTTGCGAATAACCTATTGTAAACTTTACATTATTTTTAATTGAAACTTCGATTAATTCTTCTGCTTCATCCATTGTTGTTGCAATAGGTTTTTCTAAAAAGACATTTTTTCCTGATTTAAGTGCCTGTAAAGCCATTGGGTAATGTGTGTCCTCAGGAGTTGCTGAAATTATTATGGTATCTATATCAGGATTTTGCGTTAATACCTTCCAGTCATTTGTTGCTTGTTCTAATTCTAGTTTTCCTTTTAATTCATTAAGTCTGCTTTCGTTTGTCTCAGCTATATATAATTTATCAACCAGTGGGTTTAAATGACAAGCATTAGCCCTACTACCTCCACACCATCCAGTCCCAATAACA
>Ga0115012_10000746_pt1 | contig 18610 bp, 23 predicted proteins | sample TroAtlMetagenome_FD_88706 | JGI IMG/M metagenome (GOLD analysis project Ga0115012, IMG submission 88706) | Marine eukaryotic phytoplankton communities from Atlantic Ocean - Tropical Atlantic ANT10 Metagenome | ecosystem: Environmental > Aquatic > Marine > Oceanic | place: Tropical Atlantic...
ATCATCATATACGAGATATAAAACGAGGGGACCAAACTTACTAGTGGCCGAAGAAGATCCTATGGAAAGACGTTGCAAATTAGTTACGCTTACTCATAAAGGTAAAAGCTTTTTTAAAACTTTGGAAGATACTATATGAAACGCGGAATTAATTCATGGCAAGTTAGTGTAACGCACAAGGGTAATCGTCATAGAATTACAATTCATGATGAGTCTAAGGTAGCACTAGCAAAACAAATAATGCTAGCTGCTTTACGAGACGGGCTAAATGTAGAGGAGGCCTTACAACGACAAGGCCTTTTCTCTCGTCCAAACATATCCATTAATGCAATTTATTCACAAGTGGTTAAACGCTATTGGGATAATGATTCAAAACAGACAGGTAATGGAAAACAAATTGTCGAGTTTTTTGGAACTGAAAGAGATATTACAACACTAAATGAAAGTGACGTTGACGAAATGGTAGAACACTTTCAAGATATGGGAAATTCAAATGCTACCGTTAATCGCAAGCTTGCAGCATTATCAAAAATGCTAACTTATGCAGTGCGTCGCAAACACATGACACACAAACCAAGTATTGAATGGCTAAAAGAAGGCAATGCGCGCATACGCTGGGTTGATGAGCTTGAAGAAACAAAAATGTTAAATATTTTGGAACATGCAGAAAAACAAAAATTTGCAGATTTTTGTACAATACTAATTGATACTGGTTTTCGGCGTAGTGAGCTTATTAAAGCTAAAACTACAGACATTTTGAAAAGTCATACTGGAGGAAAAACTTGGTCATTATATGATACTAAAAACAACTTAAATCGAACGATACCTTTAACTGAAAGAGTACAAGCTATATTAAATAAGTATCATAACAGCGAACGTCCTTTTGAAGACATGACTGACCATAGATTAAGATCAAACTGGGATTTTCTTAGAAACAGAATGAGTTTAACAAACGACAAACAATTTACGCTTCATTGCTTACGCCATACTTGCGCTTCGAGGTTGGTCCAAAGAGGAATACCAATTCTTGTGGTCAAAGAATGGTTAGGTCATAAGACATTAACAATGACATTACGATATGCACATCTAGCACCTGACAATTTACTTTCAGCTGTTAAAGTGCTAGAACAAGAGCCAATGGCCTCGTGATGAAATTGGTAGACATTCAAGACTTAAAATCTTGTGGAGTTAATCTCCGTACCGGTTCGAGTCCGGTCGAGGCCACCATATTGTGTCTTTTACTGTGTCTTTTTTTTGAAAAACCTGTTTTTATAAGTAAAATTTGAGGAGTTATCTATGTCGCCATAGACTTAAAATCATAAGCAAATCCTATACACTAATGTATAGGTATAGTCCCAATTAAATATTTCATAATATCAGTAGACTATTCACTAATGTATTAAACGCACACAAACTTTTGTATGTGTCCGAATCTTGTGTCTTTTAAAGGAGGTTATAATGATTCACTACAATTTAGAAAAAGAGCAACGCGAACTTGAAGAAGAATCGCGATTAAATGGCGGTAAGCGAACGCGAGACAGAGACTTTAAGCACGCTGAAAAGCACTCTGAATCGCTCACAAAGCACGGAAAACGGATAACGGCAGCTACAATTGATGTAATTGCTAAAGCGCTCGTTGATCGTGTAAATATAACTCACTCTGGTCCAGTACCACTATCATCACAACTGCTATCTCAAATTGATCCATATATTGCAGCTATTATTACAACGAGATTTATAATAGATGCTATTAGCCAAACAAATCGCAAATTTACAGCAGCAGCAATATCGCTTGGAGGAAAAATTGAAGACGAAATCCGTTTTACATATTGCCATAAAGATAATCCGTATTTAGTAGATAAAGTTATTAAAGATATTGAAAGCCGTAGTGTTCATTACGGTTATAAAAAGCTTAAGCTATCTCAAGTCCAACAAAAAATTGGTACGGTTTGGAACTTATGGGACACTAAAAGCAAGCTTCATGTCGGCGAAAAACTAATTGATGTGTTTATTACAAATACTGGATTAGTCAAAATTGAGAAAAAAGCTCACCGAGGTAAAACCTACAATTACTTATTAGCTACTGACAAAACAATGGAATGGATTAATCATTCTAAAAAGTTTAATGAATTTTTAGATCCTGAGCTTTTTCCAATGGTTGTAAAACCTACTACATGGGAAACTCCATTTAAAGGGGGTTATCGTACGCTAAAAAATCTTTATTTTGTTAAAGGCCACAAGATCACTTCTCATCTAAATTACCTGCAAGAACTAACTAAGTACGAAATGCCAGTCGTTTATGAAGGTGTTAATGCAATGCAAGATACTAAGTGGTCTGTTAATTCGCCAATACTGCTTGTCTTAAAAACTTGTTTTAATGAAGGGGACAGGAGTCGAGGTAAACTGATTAACAATAATCTTTTAGATTTGCCTCAAAAACCACACGACATATCAACGAACAAAAAAGCATTAAAAGATTGGAAAGCTAAAGCTGTTGTTGTTCATACATCTAATGAAAGAACTAAATCAAAAAAACTAGCGACTGCTAAAACAATATATCTTGCTAATAAATTTGATAATCGAGAAATATATTTTCCACACACTACCGATTTCAGAAACAGAGCTTATGCCGTAGTACCATATCTTAATCCACAAGGTACTGACTACGCAAAAGCTTTACTTCGATTTTCAAAAGGGATTCCGTTAGGTGATACTGGATCCAGATCACTAGCCATTCACATTGCTAATGTATTTGGCCAAGACAAGCTACCTTTAGACGAACGAGAAAAATGGACTATAGATAATACTGATACAATTATTAAATGCAGCAGTGAGCCATTTAGTGAACGCTTTTGGGAAACAGCTGATAAACCGTGGGCATTTTTAGCTGGTTGTATGGAATGGCATGAATACACAAAACGCGGAAAAGATTTTAAATCAACATTGCCAGTAGCATCTGACGGCTCATGTAATGGGCTTCAACACTTTAGCGCTATGCTGCGAGATGAAGTAGGAGGTCATGCTGTAAACTTAACTCCGTCAAATCAGCCACAAGACATTTATGGTGAAGTTTTACAAGTAGTGGTCAAAAAATTAGAAAATGCTAAAAAAAGTGTTGCAGAGGTGAGTGAGAATGAAAGGTTTTTGGCTACTGAATGGCTAGATATGGGCCTAGATAGAGGTGCTTGCAAGCGTTCTGTTATGACTTTGCCTTATGGCTCAACAAGATATTCAGCAACAGAATTTGTTGATGAGTACATACAAAAGCGTATTGACGCTGGAGAAGAATTAAATTTTCAAAACAGACAAGCTTCTTCAATTTACTTAGCAGGAAAAATATGGGATTCAATTGGCGAAGTAGTTGTTAAAGCTCCTGAAGCAATGGCATGGTTACAAAAAGTTGCTCGTTTATTATCAGACCAAAAAACTCCTGTCTTTTGGATTACTCCTTTAGGTTTTCCTGTAAGACAAGCTTATTACTCGCAAGCTGAAACAGTATTAAGAACAAAAATGATGGGGAGAATAAGGATTAGGTCTACAACTACTAGAATAGATAAACGAAGACAAGCTAATGGAATATCGCCGAATTTTGTACATGCACTTGATGCCACAATGCTTTACATGACAATACATTATTGCAAGCAGCATGGAATAAACGATTTTGCAATGGTGCATGATTCGTTTGGCACACACGCAGCAAATCAACAACAAATGAATGTGTGTTTAAGAGAAGCTTTTAGAGATTTATATTCGCAAGTAGATCCACTAGATAATTTCTTAGAAAGTGTACTTCCAATGATACCAGAAAAACTTCATCGAAAAATACCTGAACTTCCTGAAAAAGGAAATTTAGATATTAATGACGTAATGAAAGCTGACTATTTTTTTTCTTAACCAATACACTAGTGTATCAATAGGTACACGTTATGAACTACAATAACGCGAGGAATATATGGAAAACAATAAAGACAAATACCATAAATTTGTAACGCCTACAGGTATAGCTCGTTTCCCTTGGTTAACTAAAGCGGACACGAAATTTAATCCTGACGGTATTTACAAAACAGATCTTTTACTATCATCAGAGGACGCTAAAGCGATCGCTACTGAGTTAAAAGAACTATTTAAAAAACATCACCCAAAAGCTAAAGGTAGATTTCCTTGGGCTAAAGACGTTGGTGAAGACGGAAAAGAAACAGGAAACATTATTTTTAAATTTAAAACTAAAAATAAACCTGCTCTTTTTGATGCTAAAGGTAAACCTATACAAAATACAAATGTGTATGGTGGATCGCAAATTAAAGTATCTGCAACAGCTGCTCCGTATTCGGCAGCAGGTAATGTTGGAATTACATTATACTTAAATGCAGTACAAGTAATCGAGTTAGTAACTGGAGATTCAGGTGGTCAACAATCTTTTGGATTTGTTGCTACTGATGGCTACGAACACTCTTCTGAAGTAGAAGAAGCGTTTAATACTGAAGAAACTTCTCCAGCTGCTGACGATGACGACGAATTTTAATAGACCACTAACAGTTAAAGCTAGAAAGCTTGGTTTTAGATCAGGATTTGAAGTTAAAATTGCAAAGCAATTAGACGCTGCAAAAGTCTTATATACATACGAAACAAAAACAATTCCTTATATAGTGCCAGAAAAAAAGGCAACATATAAACCAGATTTCATTTTAGATAATGGAATACTTATCGAAGTTAAAGGTTTGTTTCAAACAAAAGACAGACAAAAGCATCTTTTAATTAAAGAGCAATATCCTGATTTAGATATTCGGTTTGTATTCAGTAACAGCAAAATAAAAATTTCAAAAAAATCAAAAACAACATACGGCGCATGGTGTAGTCATCACGGCATACCATACGCAGATGAAAAAGTTCCAAAGGAGTGGTTGAATGTTAAACGCAGGAAGAAAAGTAAGAGAAAAAACTGAGGCATTAGTTGTGTATCGAACTATGAGCGATGACTCAGTGCCACTTACAATGCACGACTTAACAAAAGTCCAACTAGAACTTGGTCATTTAGGTATTAGTTATCATTACGTCATTTTGTTAAATGGCCAAATAGAAAAAGGTATTGAAATAGATGAAGTCGGTATTGGTGAAAATACTGATGTAAGTGTTTGTGTTATTGGAGGCAAAACTGACAAAAAGAAAATGACTGACGAACAATCAGACACTTTTAAAAAAATTAAAGAATTTGTTTATAAAAGATACGAGCTTTCTGGCGAGGTTAAATACGCATGAGAATTATTATTGAAGGTCCAGACTGTTCAGGAAAAACTACCTTAGCTAAAGCTATTTACTTTAAACTAGCTTCACATAAGTACGTTCATAGTAGCTTAGATAATGGCACTCATTGTCAAAGAAATGTTAATGGCATAATTACAAAAAAAGTTGATAATTTGTTTTATGCACATATAGACGTATTGCGATTAAACAACGACATTGTTGTTGATAGGCATTGGCCGTCAGAATTAATTTATGGCCATATATTTAGAAATTCACAATTTGAATACAATATATCTAACATGCGCAAGCATGCGTCTATTTACAAACCTATTTATATTGGCTGCATGCCTTCATACGACGCAGTAGCACAAAAATTTGAAGAGAGAAAAGAAACAGAAGATTTTGATTCTGTTGAGCGCGTTTACAATATGTATGCTCAGCTTTTTTTCAATGACAAAAAATTCATTATTTACAATTACGAGTCGCAAGACTTAACAAAATTTATTACGGAGGTTTTAAATGTCGGAAGAAATTCTACCATATCGGCCAAACAAAGACAGAATTAGATCTGTTTCAACTACAATAGTACATCGCAACGATAAGTACCATGTTATTGTGGGTTACGATGAAAGTGTTGAGCCAAGAGTAGTACGAATTTTTCCTTCTTTTAAATTTGGAACTGACATGAATGTTATTTGCGGAATTTTCTCAAACTACATTACTGTAAAATTACAAGTTTATAAAAATTATAAAACTGCTTTACGCAGATTAATTAAAGAAGAGCCGTTATATTACGACGGTACTCCTTACACAATTGTTTCAGTTATAGCTAAAAGATTATTAAAGGATCCATTGCTTTGAGTACAAATAAGGTTTGGCAAAAGTTAATTCGAGATTTACTTATGGCGCCAATTGTTTCTCCAAGAGGTTTTAAAACAAAAGAACTTATTGGCTACCAAACTAAAATTGAGATGAACGAGCCGTTTGTTACTGTTCCACAAAGAAAAATTGGAGAAAAATTTAGATACGCAGAAGCAGCTTGGATATTATCAGGCGACAATAAAGTTTCTACTATAAAACCTTATTCAAAAATAATTGAAAAGTTTAGTGACGACGGAATTAGATTTTTTGGTGCTTATGGTCCAAAAGTTGTAGACCAATTATCGTATGTCATTACTAACTTAATGGAAGATCAAGTTACTAGACAAGCAGTAATAAATATATGGAGAGAAAAACCTCAAAAAAGTAAAGACGTTCCTTGTACTTGCTCTTTACAATTTTTCATACGCGATACTAAGATACATTGCATTGCGACAATGCGGTCGAGTGATGCATGGTTAGGTTGGGTATATGATGTATTCAACTTTTCATGCATTGCTAATTACATACGTATACAATTGCATGACCAATATGGGTTTACCTTACAATTGGGATCTTTAACTGTAAACGCAGGATCACAACATTTATACGAGCAGCATTGGCACGATTCAGAAAGTTGTTTGAGATACAAAGGCGCAGGTGCAACAAGAATGCTTGGCGGATTTAAAAATGGTGAAGAGTTTATTGAATATTTATGGACAAAAGCTAATGGCTAATTTTGTTAAACATGAACCTTGTCCAAAATGTGACTCAAAAGATAATCTTGCTAGATATGACGACAACACTGCATATTGCTTTGGTTGCGCTTATTATGAAAATGCTGAAGGTCAAGCAATGCAGCAGCCATTAGGATTGTACAAAGCATTAACTAAAAGAAAAATTGCAGAAGAAACTTGTCGCCGATTTAATTATAAAGTTGGAGAAATTGACGGAAAAACTGCGCACATTATGGATTACGGTTGCGCAACAAAATTTAGATTTAAAGATAAAAGTTTTTCATGGAAAGGTGAAGCTAAAAAAGCTTTGTTGTTTGGTGAAAAATTATTCAGAACTAATGGAAAACGAATTGTTATTACAGAAGGTGAAATTGATTGTTTAACAGTTAGTCAAGTCTTCGGTAATAAATGGCCAGTTGTCTCTATAAAAAATGGAGCACAATCTGCAGTTAAAGATTTACAAAATTCATTACACTTTCTTTCAAGTTATGAAGATATTGTTATTTGCTTCGATCAGGACAAAGCAGGAAAAGAAGCAGCTAACAAAGTCGCGGATCTTTTTGCGCCAGCTCAAGCACGCATCGTACATCTTCCCCTAAAAGATGCAAATGAAATGCTTGTTGCAGGAAAAGTGCAGGAATTAATCAATGCAATATATGACGCAAAAACTTATAGACCCGACGGTATTGTGGACGGTAGCGTCCTACTTGAAAACCTCCTTCAAGTAGATACTCACGTGTCCGTCCCATACCATTATGAAGGTTTGAATGAAAAAACTCATGGATTACGACAAGGTGAACTTGTCACAATAACAGCAGGATCAGGTATTGGTAAATCTTTAATGTGTAGAGAAATTGCTTACGACTTGGTTGTTAATCACAATAAAAAATTAGGTTATATTGCTTTAGAAGAATCAGTAAAAAAATCGGCATTAGGTTTACTTTCAATTGATTTAGATAAACCACTACATATTACATCAGACTACACAGAAGACGAATTAACAGAAGCTTTTAATAAAGTTTTAAAATCAGGAAACATTTTGTTTTATGACCATTTTGGATCTTTAGATTCTAGTAATTTAATTAGTCGCATTAGATACTTAGCAAAAGGTTGTGAGTGCGATTACGTAATATTAGATCATATAAGTATAGTTATCTCTGGGTTAGAGGGCGGTGACGAGCGTAGAGCCATTGACAACGCAATGACAAATCTGCGCTCGTTAGTTGAAGAAACTGGTATTGGCTTAATACTTGTATCTCATTTAAAAAGGCCAGTAGACAAAGGTCATGAAGAAGGTGCACAAACATCTTTGTCTCAGCTTCGTGGATCAGCAGGCATAGGCCAACTTAGCGATATAGTTATTGGTTTAGAAAGAAACCAACAAAGCACAAAAAATGCAAATGTTACGACTGTAAGAATACTAAAAAATAGATTTAGTGGTGAAACAGGAGTAGCAGGCAAACTACTTTATAATTCTGTAACCGGAAGATTGGTTGAGTATGACGGCTCGAGCGCTGACTCCGAAGGAATATAAACAACATTTAGTCCAACAAACATTAGCATCAGTAGTCAAAGCAACAAAGGATAATAAAGAAGCAACTGTTCATGTTCATACAATGGACGACTTCGTAATGGTCACTCAATTATTATTAGAATTATCTTTAGACTTTCCTGAAGCTGACCATGTTGGGATTGAACTTCATACAGTTAACTAGGAGGAATATGAAATATTGTATAGATATAGAAACAAATGGATTACTAAAAGAATTAGATGTAGTCCATTGTATTGTAGCAAAAAACCTTGATACAGGTGAAATCGTAAGAAGCTACGGCAATCACTTAAAAGAATTTTGTAAAGAACTAGAAAATGCAGAGCTACTTATTGGACATAATATTTTAGCTTTTGATATTCCTGCTTTAGAAAAAGTTTTTAAATTTAAGTATAAAAATAAAGTCTTTGATACTTTAATAGCAACAAGATTAATTTGGGCCGACATAAAAGACAGAGACTTTGCAAGAGCACGCAATGGCTTTCCAACTACTCTTATAGGTAGACATAGTTTAAAAGCTTGGGGATTTAGATTAAACATTTTAAAAGAAGAAATAGAAACAGATTGGCAGGAACTATCAGCAGAAATGCTTGCGTACTGCGAGCAAGATGTCAAAGTTACTTATGCTCTTTACAAAAAAATAGTAGAACAAAATTACTCAGAAAGATCATTAGAATTAGAGCACGACATACAACGAGCTTGTATAAAAATGATGAATAATGGCATTGGCTTTGATGTGAATGCTGCAGGAAAGCTGCACGCAAAACTAACAGGATTAAAGAATGATTTGCTTGTTTCATTACAAAAAACATTTCCACCTTGGGTTGTTGAAACCCCATTTACTCCAAAAGTAAATAACAAAAATAGAGGTTATATTAAAGGAGTACCTACAGTTAAAAGAAAAACAATTGAGTTTAATCCAGCTAGTAGAGATCATATTTGTAATAGATTAAAAGCAATACACAATTGGAAACCAAAAGCATTTACTCCAGACGGTAAACCTAAAATGGACGAAGAAATTTTAAGCACACTTAAATATCCTGAAGCTAAATTATTATCTGAATATTTTCTTATTGATAAAAGATTAGGTATGCTGGCAGAAGGTAAACAAGCTTGGTTAAAGCACGAGGTAAATGGCCGCGTGCATGGTAGCATTAATGCAAATGGAGCTGTTACTGGAAGAGCAACGCACTCAAACCCAAATATAGCTCAAGTACCTGCACCTTACGCTCCGTATGGTCCAGAGTGTCGCTCTTTGTTTGTTGCGCCAAAAGATAAAGTGTTAATTGGCTGTGATGCTGCGTCATTAGAATTAAGAATGCTTGCGCATTACATGGCAAAGTATGATGGAGGTAAGTATGCCGATATTGTTGTTAATGGAGATATACACACTCATAACCAAGAAATGACTGGTATTGAAACTAGAACATTAACTAAAACTTGGACTTACACTTATTTGTATGGAGGAGGAAACGCAAAGCTCGGAGCTTTATTAGGAAAATCTGCTGCAGAAGGTAAACGAATTAGAGAAAAGTTTTTAGAGAATGTTCCTGCAATGGCTAGTTTGCAAGATGATGTTCAAAGTAGAGCAGAACGAGGTTATTTGTTTGGATTAGATAAAAGGAAAGTTATGGTCCGTTCAACATTTAGTGCTCTTAATGCCTTACTACAATCTGCTGGAGCTATATTGTGCAAACAATGGATTATTGAACTTGAAGATATATTTCATGATGAAACTAAACTTGTTGGCTGGATTCATGACGAAATAATAATAGAAACTACAAAGGATAAAGTTGAAGCCGTCTCTTCCAGAGCAGTTGAAGCTATTCGAACAGCTGGAAAAAACTTGCGACTCAAAGTTGAAACAACAGGAGATGCAAGAGTTGGATCGAATTGGTCAGAAATACATTGATCGCTTTATTGCTCGTCGCATATCTAAATTAAGATATAAATCTAAACAAAAGAAACTTAAGTTTAATTTAACAGCAGAACACCTAAAAGCTATTTATCCAAAAGATAATAAATGTCCTGCTCTTAAAACTGATTTTAATTTTTTTGGTGACTACAAAACTAAACCTACAATTGACAGAATTATCCCTGAAAATGGGTATGTTAATGGAAATGTAGTATGGGTAAGTCAACAAGCTAACTTAATAATGAGCTGTGCTCACCCCTCAGATGTTATTCGTGTAGGTAAGTATGCAGAAAAGATATTTAAGAAAACCTATCCTTTTAACATAAAGTAACAAAAAAAGGTCTTCTAGAATGCGCGAGGATTCAAAGTTTTAATGCTTCTAATACCATAGTACCCCACCAAAAATACAAAAAGAGGAATAATTTATGTATGTACCAATAAGTCAAGTTTCAAAGTTTATGAGAGAACTAGGAATACCTAGAGGATTCGAACAAAACACTATTAACAGAAATATAAGAAGAAAAAAGTTTGCCGTGCCTTTTATTAAAATCGGTTTGGTTAAGTATTTTAAAAAAGAGGATTTAATTAAATGGTTAGAGAAACAATAATTATTGCACTACTAATTTTACTGCTTTTATTTTTAGTTTGGTTTTGCCTTGAACTAGAACACATAAGAAACCAAAACTACTGTGCATCAGAAGTACAAATACTTAGAGATCAAATAAGCGATCTTTGGTACATGAATAACTTAGACGAAATGGATATACAAAAATGACAACATTATTAATTGACGGTGATATTACATTATACCAAATAGCTTCTAAATGCGAAGTTGCTACAGAATGGGAAGAAGGATTATGGACTTTACATTCTGATTTGAATGAAGGCATTAAGTTATTTAATGAAGAAATAGAAAGACTACAAGATAACCTTAATGCTAAAGACTACATTATTTGTTTAACTGGCAGCAACAATTTTAGGAAAAAAATATTTCCTGAGTATAAAGCAAATAGAGTAGGTAAACGTAAACCTTTAATATTAGGAGCTTTACGAGCGTACGTTATAGAACAACATAGAAGTCAATGTGAAGATAATTTAGAAGCTGACGACTTACTTGGATTACTAAGTCAAAAAATTAAAAATAGTATTATTGTTTCTTCTGATAAAGATATGAAGTCTATTCCTTGTACTTTGTCAACAGACGGTGAAGAAACTACAAAAATATCTAAAGAACAAGCTCAATGGAATTTTTATAATCAATGTTTAACCGGAGATGCTACTGATAACTATTCAGGTTGCCCAAACATTGGACCAGCTAAAGCAACTAAGCTTTTAGAAAAAGCAAACAGCTATTGGCCCACAATAGTAGAAGCATACAAAAAAGAAAATTTAGATGAAGACCACGCATTAGTACAAGCTCAAATGGCTTACATATTAAGAAGGCCAAAAGACTACAATTTTAAAACAAAGAAAGTAACATCATGGACACCAACAAAAAGAGTAACGCTATAGATCCACACCACTACAAACGCTTTGAAATAGAGCCATACGAATTTATTTCAAAGAACAAATTATCTTACGGCCAAGGAAACGTTATTAAGTACACGTGCCGTTACTTGTTTAAAAACGGTATAGAAGATCTCGAAAAAGCAAAAATGTATATAGACTTTTTAATTAAGGAGCAAAAAGATGCCAAAAAAGCGCGATAACAGATACCTCTATAGGAATAACAACAACTTATTAGAAGAAGATCCTGTTCTTCCTACTACGGTAGAAGAAGTAGTGAACTTAATCGATAAAACATTTCCATTATTTAATGCAACAATAGACATGAGCTCTGATGAGATACGTTTCAAAAGTGGTCAAAGAAGTGTTGCTGAGTGGCTTAACAATTTATTAAAGGAAAGTAAAGACAATGTGTATATTCGGTAGCTCAAAAGCACCTCCTCAGAGGGTTACACCTCAAGGCACTAAAGACTGGACGCTTACGCATCATAACGGAAATATATATGATCCAAAACCAGATAAAGAAGCAGCTCAAGATATTGAGTATGCGCTTTTTGAAAAAAAAGATGAACCTAAGAAAGATAATTTAGGTTTAAACTCAGGTTTGAATACTTCCAATACTAATAGCCAACAAACTCAATCAGGTTTAACAATTTATTAAGGATAAGGATAATATGTGCAGACGACCTAAGCCGTCGGCTCCGCCGCCGCCTCCACCACCACCACCAGCTCCAGCTCCTGCGGTTTTAAGACCGGAAGAACAGCAAATTGAAGTTGAAATACAAGGTGATGATGAGCTAAACCAAGAAGCATTAAAGAAGAAAAAGTCAAAAAAAGGCAAAGATCAACTTAATACTTCTATTGGTACTGGCAGCATGACAAATAGTGGCTTAACAATACCAAATTAAAAATTATGAACTTAGATAAAACAGCTAAAGAGCGGTATGAATCTATGCGCGAGTATAGAGAGCATTACTTAAAACGCGGACGAGAGTGTTCAGAATTAACTTTACCAAGTGTTTTACCAGACGACTCAATGTCAAACTCAAGTGATTTATATACGCCGTATCAATCTGTTGGTGCAAGAGGCGTAAATAATTTGGCGTCAAAACTGTTACTACTTTTATTACCTCCAAACCAGCCATTTTTCAGATTAGTAACTGACGGCAAAACTAACGAACAAATGCAACAGTCGGCAGAAATGAAGACTGAAATAGAAAGATCATTAGCAAAAATTGAGCGCGAAGTAATGAGCGAAATAGAAGCTACTGCAATTCGTGTTCCGGTATTTGAAGCACTTAAACACCTTATTATTACTGGCAATGTACTTATTCACATGCCAAAAAAAGGAAACATGAGAGTATTTCCTTTAAGTCAATTTACATGTCGAAGAGATCCTGAAGGAAGTATTTTAGAACTAGTCGTTAAAGAAACGGTTTCACCGTTATCTTTTGAAGAAGAAGACAGAAAAATAATAATGCATGGCGAACAAGATAATCCTTCTACAGCCACAGTAGATGTGTACACAAGAATTTGTTTAGTAGACAAAGACAAATATTATATTTGCCAAGAAGCAAATGACTACAAGATTCCAAAATCGGAAGGTTACTATAAATCTGACGATATGCCGTGGACTGTTCTTCGTATGATTAGAATGGACAATGAAGATTACGGAAGAAGTTACGTTGAAGAATATTTAGGCGATTTAAAATCACTTGAAGGTTTATCTCAATCATTAGTAGAATCAGCTGCAGCTTCGTCGAAAGTTGTATTTATGGTACGCCCAAATTCAACTACAAAAAAACGAGATTTAGCTACAGCACAAAATGGTGATATAATAACTGGGCAACAAGATGACGTTGCTGTTTTACAAACTGATAAGCAATACGATTTAAGAGTAGTTGCTGACGCTATACACAGATTTGAAGAAAGAATGAGCTTTGCATTTTTATTGAATGCTGCTGTTCAAAGAGACGCTGAAAGAGTAACAGCTCAAGAAATTAGATATATGGCAAACGAATTAGAAACCGCATTAGGTGGTGTGTATTCGTTGTTGTCTCAAGAATTTCAATTACCACTTGTACGAATATTATTAAAACGTATGGGTACAAAAGGATCAATTCCAAAACTACCAAAAGGACTAGTGCGTCCTACTATCATCACTGGAGTAGAAGCTCTTGGTAGAGGAAACGATTTACAAAAGTTAAGAGAATTTACAATGGAAATACAAAGCATTGCACAGATTAATCCTCAAGTAGTACAAATGTTAAATTTAGAAGATTTAATAACTCGTATTGCTACAGGACACGGTATTGATACAGAAGGTTTAATTAAATCTGACGATCAATTACGCATGGAAGCTCAACAACAAGCTGAAATGCAATCTCAAAATCAGATAATGGACGCCGCAGTTAATCCTCAAGTTATGGGAACTGCCGCAAAAGCTATTTCTGATAACATTCAACAGCAAGGAGTAGATAGTGGTTGAACAAGTTGAAATAAAGCAAGAGGAGACTTCTTCAGAAAAACCTGAAGAAACTACTCAACAAACTTCAGAAACTAAACCTGAAAGACCAGAATGGTTGCCAGAAAAATTTGCATCAGCAGAAGATATGGCAAAAGCATACGGCGAACTTGAAAAGAAACAAAGTCAAGCCGAAGCACCTAAGGTAGAGGAGAAACAAGAAACTCCAAAACCTCAAGATAATAATTTGGAAATTGAAAAAGCAGCAGAAGATGCTGTAGCTTCAGCAGGTTTAAATATGGAAACACTCCAAGCAGAATATGATTCTACTGGAGAACTAACAGACAAGTCTTATGATGCTCTTGCAAAAGCAGGAGTAAATAAAGAGTATGTCGACGCTTTCATTGCTGGTCAACAAGCAATTGCGGACCAAATTTCTAATAGTGTAAAAGCCACTGTTGGAGGTAATGAAAGTTATACAGAAATTGTTAATTGGGCCAAAAACAACTTAAGCGCACAAGAACAGAATGCGTATAATAACGCAGTCAACTCAAATGACTTAAGTACGGTACAATTAGCAGTTGCCGGTTTGCAATCTCGTTACCAAGCGGCTAATGGCACTGATCCAAAGTTAGTGTCAGGACAAGCTCCTAGTGACGGAGGTAATGGGTATCAATCATGGGCTCAAGTAACAGAAGCCATGAATGATCCACGTTATGCAAAAGATGCGGCTTATCGTACTGAAGTGCAGAAAAAAATAGGCGCAAGCAAACTGTAAGTGTTGTGCTACTTTTTTAAGTGGCAACACCGCTGTTTTAGATTAAGTGTAATACGCTTGACACTCTAAGGAGTACAATCTTGAATAAAAACTGAAATTCTAAAAACGGCTTTTTTAAACAACAATCCAACAGAAAAGGATAATACTATGGCTAATGCTACACCCGTAAGTGTGGGTAGAGTCAATGCCGCCGGTACTGAAGATGCGTTGTTTCTGAAAGTCTTTGCAGGAGAAGTTTTAACTTCTTTTGACAGAGCTTCAGTAACAGCAGGTGCAGAAATGGTTAGATCTATTTCTAATGGTAAGTCAGCTACGTTCCCAGTTATGGGAAGAGTCGCTGCGGCTTATCACACTGCAGGCGCTGAGATACTCGGCTCTGACGTAAACCACAACGAGAAAGTCATTACTATAAATGACTTACTACTTAGCTCTGTGTTCTTATCGAACATTGAAGAAGCTAAAAACCATTGGGACGTTAGAAGCGCGTACTCTACTGAAATTGGTAGAGCTCTCGCTTTCCAAAAAGATAAACACGTTCTACAAACAATTGGTCAAGCTGCACAAGGTTCGGCTAACGTAACAGGTGGAGACGCTGGTACTGTGTTAACTAACACTGGTATTGCTTCTGCAACTGCTGCTACTGCCGCAAATGCAATGATTGATTCATTGTTTGACGCTGCTTCTAATTTAGATTCTCACTACGTACCAAAAGAAGGTCGTAAGTGCTTTATCAGATTAGAAGAGTACTACAAACTTGCCAACGCAACTAACGCTGTAAATGTAGATTTCAGTGGTGGTGCAAATGGTGGAGTTGCTGACGGTAAAGTACTCAAAGTGGCTGGAATTGAATTAATTCCAACACCTCACTTTGTTGCTTCTAACATCACAACAGCTCTTCCTGATGCTGGTTCGGCTACTGCTGGTGCTTCAAAACCACAAGCAGTTAACCTAACTAACTACGTTGCGCTTGTTTGTCACCCTTCAGCTGCAGGTACCGTTAAATTAATGGATCTTGCTGTTGAAAGCGAATACGACATTCGTAGACAAGGAACGCTAATGGTTGCGAAATACGCTATGGGACATGGTGTATTAAGACCAGAAGCTGCTGTTGGTATTAAAGAAGCGTAAGCTTTAATAATACTAATACAAGTAACTAGAGGAGAGGCGAAAGTCTCTCCTCTTTTTTATAAGGATATTTATGGCATTTAGAATTACCCCCACAAGTGAATTAGATGCAGTTAACACTCTATTAAGTATTATTGGTGAAGCTCCAGTAAACTCAATTACTGGTAACACAGGTGTTGACGTTGCGCTGGCAATACAAATTTTAAATGAAGTTAATGTTGAAGTGCAATCCAGAGGTTGGCATTTTAATACAGATATTAATATTAAAGTTAATTTAGACGACGATAGCAAATTGCCTTTAGCTAGTAATGTTGTTTCTTGTGATATTTCAAAAAGTAGCACAGCTGATAGAAATATTTGTTATAGAAACGGCTACGTATACGATTTAGAAAACCATACAGATATATTTACATCAGACTTATTTGTTGACCAAGTAACAATACAAAAGTTTGACCAATTGCCAGAAGTAATAAGAAAACTTATTGTAACACGCGCCGGTAGAAAATTCCAAGCACGTGTTGTTGGCTCAACAGAATTACAAGGTTTTACTGAAATTGACGAACAGCTTGCTTTAGTTGACGCTGAAAGGATTGATGCTAGTACAGCCGACTACAATATATTAAGTGGAACTAATTCCGTTTACTCTATTATTAATCGTCCTAGAAGAAGAACGTACTAATGGGATTAATTTCACAAAGCATTCCAAATTTAGTTAATGGGATAAGCCAACAAACGCCAACACAAAGAAACGTTACACAATGTGAAATTCAAGAGAACGCACAATCAAGATTAGTAGAAGGATTAACAAAACGTCCACCGCTTGAATATAGTGCAAATCTCGGTAGTGGCGCTGCTGGTACTAACGACAAAGTGGTTGGTGTTCAAAGAGACGCCAATACAGCTTATATTGCACATTTTATGCAAAATGACGTTGATGTTTACAATTTAAGTGGTGTAGCAAAAAATGTTACTTTTCCAAACGGAACTGCTTATTTAAACACATCTACACCAGATACAGATATTAAAACTGTAAACGTTGCAGATTATTTATTTGTAGTAAACAAATCTATTACACCAGCAATGTTAGGCACTACATCAGCCGCTAAAATTGAACGAACATTGGTATACTCAAAATTATCGAATTACGGTTCAATGTACGAAATAATTGTTAGTCACCCAGATCTTGCTTATGACATTGGAGTACAATTCCAAATGCCTTCAGGAAACGCGTACGATACTGATGCAAAATTTAGAGACACTACAAAGATTATGGATATTTTGTGTTTTGGAACTGGCTCAAGTCACTGGAACAGTAGTGCAGACGCAATTGGTTTTAAAACAGTTAGAAAAGATACTGGAGCAACTTTAAGTACAACTCAAGGACTTAAAAATTACTCAGCAATTACTGCCGAATTTACTACAACTATATATGGATCAACTTTAGATATTAAACCAACAGACGGTAACACAAATTATTCTGTAACAACAAACGACGGTTACGGTGGAAATGCGATGTATTCTGTTAGAGACGAAATTCAAGATTTTGCAAGATTGCCTTTTAATGCTCCAACTGACGCTATTATTAAAATTACCGGAGATGAAGGTGATGCGTTATCAGACTACTACGTTAAATTTATTCAAGACGGATTGTGGCGTGAAACTGTAGGCCCAAATGTAGTTACAACTATTAATCCAGCAACAATGCCACATGCTTTAGTTAATAACAATGACGGTACTTTTACATTTAAGCAATTAAACTGGGATTTAAGGGCATCAGGTGATGAGTACACAAATTCAAATCCTTCTTTTATAGGCAAAACTATAAATAACATTTTATTTTACAAAAATAGGTTAGGACTGTTATCAGGCGAAAACATTATATTTAGTGAAAGTGGCTCGTTTTATAATTACTTTGCAACTACAGGAACTGATGTATTAGATACCGATCCAATTGATATTGCGGCTTCATCTATGCAAGTATCAACATTAAAACACGCAATTGAGTACAACGAACAGCTATTGTTGTTTTCAGATACTACTCAATTTATTTTGCAAACAGACGGTGGAAGTTTAACCCCAACATCAGTAAGTATTGATGCGACTACACAATTTGAAAGTGCAGATGTCATTGCTCCTATTCCTGTTGGTAACTACATTTACTTCATTCAAGAACGCGGAGATTTTTCTGCAATACGAGAATACTACGCTGATAACGATACATTAACAAATGACTCAGTAGATATAACTGCTGGTGTAAGTACATATATTCCAAACGATTTAACAAGTTTTGTAGTGTGTCCAATGGAAGACACAATGTTTTTTGCTAAAGGTACTGAAGTATACGTTTACAAATACTTTTGGGATTCAAATCAAAAAATTCAAGCTTCATGGAGTAAATGGACATACGACGTTACTATCATAGGTTTGTTTGTTGTA
>Ga0115012_10000747_pt1 | contig 18593 bp, 13 predicted proteins | sample TroAtlMetagenome_FD_88706 | JGI IMG/M metagenome (GOLD analysis project Ga0115012, IMG submission 88706) | Marine eukaryotic phytoplankton communities from Atlantic Ocean - Tropical Atlantic ANT10 Metagenome | ecosystem: Environmental > Aquatic > Marine > Oceanic | place: Tropical Atlantic...
ACATCACTACCTGTTCCTCCTGAAACTTCAAACTGCCACACGCCGTTGGTAGTGTAGACAAGCAAGACGTTACCAAGTGGCTCCATGCCTACTATATCTTCACCCGGGCCAAGGTCTTGATAGCCAGCTAGTGACTCATCACCCGGGCCAATACTGAAAGGCTTCTTAAAATCTGACCATATAACCCTGTCTGGTATCCATTCATTACCCTCATTAACATTGGCATAAAACATTAAGCCTCTCCATTCTTGGATGTGGCGAATCCTATTTAAACCCATTTCAGAAAAACTCTTAATCTCACGAACAGAATCCGTTGAGTTGTTCTCAGTAGGTTGATCCATCTTCCAGTAATGAGGCTTAGCATTATCATTAACAAAGATCACATCATCACCCAACTGTGCAGCCTTCCACTTGCCACTACCTGTGGACGAGTTCCGTATTATTCTCCAGTTATTTGTCTTCTGGTTGTAGCAATAAGTTCGCTTGGAACCCCCAGCTAAAAGGCGCGTATCACCATTAGTTGAAGTCGCTTCAAAAAGAAATGTAATGTCCTCTTCTGTGCCTGTTGCAATCTGTGACTCTTGTGCTGTGTCGTTCTTGGGAAACTGATTATGTAGGTCGGCATTATTATTCGATGTGTCTGAATACATGAATCGCCTAAAACCTTCCGACCTTTCTAGGTTGCCATCCTTGTTGACTCGAAAGTTTTGCACCCAGCGGTGTGCTCCAGCAGCTACCCCGTCAGGAGAAGACTGTGGATCAAGCGGCCCAGTTAATGGGCGCATCTCATACAGTTTAGCTTTTGGAGGAATATGCATTATTAATATTTTAAGTAGGCAGTGTCTGAGAAACTAACCCATGCAGAACCAGCTATTGCGTAACCGCCATGTAATACTTTTTTATCAGCTTCATCTGCACTTCCTTTACAGCCAGAAGCTCCACCGCCCGGAGCTTCGACATCAAAATTATTACCTCCTGCTCGCTCTTGTATTTTACCTTCGTACCATGAAAATTTACTGGAAGTACCTACTGGTTGAAAGCCGTCCCATATATGAGCACCTTTACCAGCATCACCACCTGAAGTAGCTGACGCTTTAAAAGGTGTCTCCCCTTTCTCCCCATCATTACCTGCTTTAAAGAATTTACCATCCTTCGCACCTGTTAGCTTAGTCATTGTATTTGTTTGATGAACACAGTGATTTGCTAATGTTGTTATAGAATATGTTTTACCCCCTAACCCGCCTCTTGATATTAGGTTTGAAAATCCATTCCTATACCCACCACCTTGACCGTCAGCAACACGAGCCACTTCATGCCAAGAATTTGAACTGGTACTATACACTTCCAATAATGTGAAGTATGGAGCCAAGTGATTAGCCTTTGAGTAACTAGTGTTATTGTTAGGAGCGAGATATGTTAAGGGATCACCAGCATACGCAACTGTTGTATGGGCTCCTTCTTCCCAAGGATTTGTTGAGGGCTCTCCTGCTGTTGGATGTGATGTGTTACTATTGCGACCTGTGCCTCCTATGTTGAAAGGAATATCACCTTTCCCTAATTCATTAGCAAAGTTAACTGAAAGTTGGTTGACAGGATTACTTCCAGTATCTGAGTAATTTACAGTATTTGGAGTCCCTGTTGAATCAATAGTTCTAACTCTTACTTTTGTTATAGCATTTGAGATAGCAAAGGTAGCCATTAAGAAGCCACCAGCACCTCCTCCTCCACCATGAGTTCTAACTTTTTGTTTATCTTTTACTCTATGTATTCTTCCGAAACTTGCGTCAGATGTACCCGGGATATTAAAGCTACCAGCCTGTGCCGCTGGAGAATCTCCACCCATATTTACTGCTGCTAGTTTAAATTGCCCTTGAGTGCCAGTAACTATCTCAGAAACTGTAAAGGTTCTATTAAAAGCTGAAGTGCCATTATCAACCACTTTAACTTCATCTCCTACAGACCAATGCTGTATGTCACTACCGCTTGTCAATGTAACTACCATTGGAGTACTAGCGTCAGTATAAGTGAAAGTTTTTATATAGTATTGCAAGGTTGATGGAGAAAGATGATCACCACCTGCTCCCCCACCACCACCGCCGCCGCGAAGAACTACACGCATGTAACTCTTGCTACTATTAGGATAAGTTAAGGAGCTTAAAACTGCTTGATCGTAATAGGTGTCACCTCCACCTGAATAACATAGTTCAACAGATGCATCATTAGTGCTAAACCCTTTTACATATTTTGAGAAACCTACTGTTACATTTGAAAATGCCGAGTAATTATTAGAACTGTCGCTTGTGCTTATCCAGTAGTTATACCTTAATCCCCCATCAAGAACATTAGCAACATTACCTTCTGAATCATGGGTTCGATGCTCTGAACCATCCCACATAGCTGTTGCATTTTTATCTATATAACAACAACTGTCTCCTCTTCTATAAGGGAAGCCAGCTTTTGTGGATTGCCATCCTATATTAACCTCTCTAATTGATTCTTTATTTCGGATAATCGTAGCATCTTCAGCAGGTAATCTTCCCTCCTCATTGTCAGGTAGAGTTCCACTTAAAGTGCAGGCAATGACTGTTGCATTTTTATCTGCTTTAGCTGTAGCTGTTAAAATTGTTCCATTATCAAAATGTATCTTCTTATCTTTTTGTATGGTTTCAACCAGTGGCTCTACATTAATATTAGTTGAGTTTGCAGCATAAGTGCTCCCGGGTGTGGCATGATTTACAACTACAGTTGGTGTCCTATAAACTGTTACATATTCAGCCACAGAATCATTAGGCCACATCAACATGATTCCACCTTGTGCACGAGTAGCTGGAGTTGCTATCAAGTTTGTAACTCTCCTTAAAGTGCCTCCGTCTCCTCCTCCGTCTCCTCCGTTACCTCCTCCGGGTTGATTTGGGCCAACTATTATATCATCACAGTTTACCGCACATAATTCCTGTTTAAACTCCTCAGTAAATGTTCCATCATCATTGTAAATATAACTAAACCACGCATAGATTTTACGAGGGAAGTCGATTATTACTTTCTTGAGCCTATCACAAACACCACTGTCAACATTTGGCAGTGTGTTTTTAATTTCATTTGGTGTAACTGGGGATGGCATTGTTAATCCTTGTTAAATATTTTAATTAGTATGGAGCGGCCATTCATTTGGCACACGAGTTGGATAAATTTCATCTACTCCTTGGTATCCGTTATGAGTGAAAAGAGTAGCCTGTGCCTCAACTGGGCCAAAGGCAGGAAAATATTCTTGCTCTAAAGTGGGCACATAACACGGCCTTTCATTTTGCCATCTGTCATCAAGAACCACTTGCTCAGGTGTGACTTCTGAGCCGACTTGGATAGGTTTGTCGTGGCGAACTCTAATAAAATCTTGCGGCAATGAAATAATTCTAATTCCATGTATGTATGTTAGATATGGTTGCTCAACATATTGATTACCAACTTTAACCAGTACTGGCCAGTAGTCTTCTGGTTTCGCATCCTTAGGCTCCCAAACATCTTTTACATGGAAGCGACTAAAATGGATTCTGATTTGCTTTAAAGCAGATGCTATTCCTTGATCTGGATTAAAAGATAAATTCTTAATATCTACATCAACACCGAAAAGATTCCATTCAGGTTTTATGTAAAAATCTTTCCACATTTTATCACCATTATAATAAACGCGACCTTTAACAAATTTATCTCTTCGCCTTCTGCCATCCTTTGAATCTGCTGAGTACAAGCTCGAAGGCAACTGTCCATATATTAATATGTTTACTCGTTGCCACACATTGCCAGCTTCCATACCTGATGCCCAACCTCCGGGTTCATTAGCTGGAATGTTAGAAGAATCGGATGGAATGTAATTACCTGATTGGCTACTGCCCCATCCAATAAGATTATTGAAATTAGAAAAGGCTTCTTTACCCGTATCAAGATCAACCCCGAAACCTAATCCATTTCTTATAGCACAAACCTTTTCAAATTTGTGGCACTTGAGATCAGCCCCTGCATCTGTGGCATCCCAAAAATAAAATTTATGATTCTTTACTGTTGGCTCACAACAATTTTCAACTGGCTCAGAACCTTCACCACCCCCACCATTTGGCGGTGTAGGAGGAGGGTTTTTAAGTTCAGGATTGTTTTCATCAACAGCATTATCGGATGGAGTTTCATTTCCATCTTCGTCTTTAGTACCGGGATCGCCTTCATTTGGCTTACCTTCTTCCACTGGCTTACCACCTAAACACCCAGTACTGCATGTAGATTTTTTAAATATATTAGATAATGTTCCATCAGCATTGTATGCATTGCGATACCAACGCCAAAAAAGAATAGCAAATTGAACATACTTCAGTAGCCCTTGGGCAATAGTGTCACGCTCCTCAGGAAGAAATCTTTCAAAGTCTTTGGGTGTAATTTTACTAGGCATTGACAGCCTCCTTTATTTCGCACTCAGGATTAATATTAACTCTGATGTGATCATTATAAAACTGAAGCATATCTTTATGTTCGTCCTTCTCTGAGTCAGCAAGCATAGTAAGAAACATTCTACCTAGAATCTTAGCCTTGTAGTCCACCTCTTGGCCCCTGTCTTGAACGCCACCTAAATCCAAATGAAAATGAAAGGACGTTACTTCCCCTGCCTGCACATGAAGTCCATTATCAATCTTCCATCCAGTGTGATCTAAAGCAAGATCACATGGAACCTCCATGAATTTACTCATGTCACCGTAACCTTGAAAGTGGTATGACTGTAACTGCTCAGTGGCAGGAAAAAACTTCACATCATAAACTTTGTCTGCACGGGAAAGGTTCTCCTGCTCGTAGTAAACAGAATCATTAATGGTTGTTTCCCTCCACCAATCAGTAAAATCTTTTCGATTAGTATAGACCATGCTTCCAGTATAAACGCCATACTTTGCCTCCATCTGTTCCCGCCAAAGGTCGTTACTATTTAAGAAATAATTTGCACACTGAGGGTACAACCCAACCTCTGAGTCATATACTACAGTTGTAGGTTTTACATAATAAATATCACCATCAACAAATAATGTGTTACTGTTTTCAGATAAGGCAAAATCCACCACATCTGGCTTCCTGAACATTAATTCAATAGGATGATAAAAGTGCCAGTCTTCGTTGTATTTATCTGCTCCTCCTTTAAATATCCCATGAAGAATCTTTTTATTAGATTCCTTGTTTACTGACAGTTTAGTGTAAACATTTTTGAAACCTAGATGCTTAATAACATCCTCAGTTTCCTTGTCGCATATCACATATATGGGTTGTTCGTGGAATTTCCTGATAGAGTAGATACTGAACATCCCTTCCCATAAACCCTTTACATCAATGATAGTACAAAAGCTCTCAGGCCCGGGATTGTTTCCGGGCTTATATTCTCTGCTTCTGATTTCATCTATGCTTAACATTATGTGCAGACTTTTTCGTCATCAAAGTTATCACTAAAGATTGTAGTACGAGTGCCATCAGTCTCGATTCTCTCCAACCTTGCTTCACCAAATAAAACACCAAACGGAATTGGGCCGATAAACTCATCTCCCCCACTTGTTTGATGTCGATAATTTTCAAATCTTTCCCCGGGTACTAAATACCCAACATCAGTACGAAAGCCTGAATACTCCCTAACTGATATGGAGGTGTTTGCATCACTACAGCCTTTACCCTCAAATACAGTTGGATCAACATCGAATGTGTAACCATTAATATTCCAACCTAAAGGATATTGTTCCACTCGAATGTGAGCTTCTTCTCCATTGCCATCGAATTGTATTCTGTATTCTTTAAATGAGGACATTGGATCAATAGTAAAAACTCTTTCAGCTACAGAACCTTCAAGTTTTCTAGTTACCAACCTTGGTGTCCCATCTTTAAATCCCCAGTCTACTGTACCAACTTCATCAGGAGCATAAATTTGTCTCCTTGTATTAACTTCACCAGCTTGTCTTCCTCCAACTGAAACACGAACACTACTACATAACTGGTTGCCAAGGTTTGGAAAAGTGACCTCCCTGTTTCCAGCGAGTTTTACAATTAATTCATACTTGCCGTCAGTTAATGTGTAGGCATTTTGTGTTTCAACCCCACCAAATTGTTCATCGAACGGAGCCCAATACTTTTGGCAATTAGTTTCGGGTAGTATTTTTTTTGGTTGGTTTGTGATTATTCTACCACGATTCCCAATTAAACCTACATACTGCCCATTGCCCGGAGCTAATGAGTTCCAAATGTCAGCACCCATAAGGTCAATCCAACCTCTTGAGATTACCCAGTTTTTTAATCCTTGATAATTGTGACGATCCTTTAAGCAAGGGTTATCAAAAACTTCATTAGGAGGAGCAACGTAATGACAAGGACTTCCACTTTGATTGTTGTCACAAATCAACTTGTGAATCTTTTGAAACACATTAACAAGGTCAGCTTTATTAGATGCTGTGTAGTAAAGATTACATGAAGCTATATCTGTCCCAAGGAATTGATCAATCGTTCTTGATGTTCCGTCACATCTCCTAATGGACTTACCACCATTAGTATGAAACCCAACTACAGCAATCATTGTGTTTGCCGCATTCCTTGCCGTCTTTAATGTTCCAGCAGCATTACCTGTCCCAGACTCAACAGCGAATGTGAATGTTGTAGCGTTTGGGGTAGTAAGAATATAATGAGGAACATTATATTTAGCTGCGTTTGCACCAGTAGCACCAGTAACATGAACAGTTTCACCTGCGGAAAACCCATGTGAAGCTGATGTTGTTGCAGTCGCAGTTCCACTGGATTCCGTAATCGTGTTTACAGTTTTTTCAAGATCAGCTTTTATTGTATCAGCAATAACCTTTGGGTACTTGCCAGACTCACAAACATTTTCATGTCCATCAGTAAGAACAATAATAACCTTACGTTTACCTAAGGCTCCATCAGCTTTTAAAAGTTCGTATGCAGAGTACAGCCCGCCGCCAATTCCCGTGGCACATGTGTTCAGGCTATCTCCCTGACCGCCACACTCAACAGAAACTTGTATATCGTTAACTCCAGCAACTATTGACTCCGATGTTGGAGATAACTTGATGTGAGTTGTTACGTTAGAACCCGTTTCTTTGTTCCCTGCATACGAAAGAATAGCAATGCGATCATAATCCCCTGAGGTAACAATACCTTCCTGCTCCATGTCAGGAAGATTTGCTCCTTCAACTAACCCCCTAGCAGCGGCCTTTGCTGCCGTTAACCTTTCCTCCCCAGCAGAATCTTTTCTAAGCATGGAACCGCTGCGATCCATAACCAGAACAATATCCATTCCAACTCGGAGGCAATTGTTTGTAATAGTTAAAGGGGCATTTGCGTCATGCCTTTCAGTAGAACCTTCTGGTTGATATGAGGCATACACATCAATGCTTGTATCTGCATCAACAAGTCCTATTTTAAATTTTCCATCAACATCATAGGAGGCTAATGCTTCATCTGAAGATGACCAATTCGCCAACTCTGTAACTTTCTTGTATTTGAGTTTACCGTCAGGAAAAAGAAATTCTAATCTTGCATCAAATTTAGCAACTTTACCCTCTTCAACTTGAGCCCCTGTTGATGGTTCAATTACCAGTCTAGTTATAGATGGAGCATTTGAGCATTTAGTAGGGTTAAGTGCGGCATACTCATGGTCACTACAGTCAGCGGCATCTTCTGTTGGAGGAGTGTAATCATCCTTTAAGACATCCTCTGTGGGTTGCTTTACATTCTTTAAACAGTTTGCTGTTTTTACATTATCAAAATTCATTATGAGTATGTTGTTGAAGTTGCGTTAGCAGGTTTAGTTAAAGTTATAGTGTCCTGAACTGTTCCGTCATAATCTATAAATTCAAACTTGAGAGTATCTCCAGAGATAGTTCCTTTTACCGCACCATGCTTAGTGTTGTATTTTAGAACACTAGTTATTCCAGTTGCTAAAGCATTGCTATGGTAACCCCTTAATGGAGCACCACTTGCGCCGTTAACAATATAAGGGAAATTGAGATTCGCTGTATCTTTTAGTCTCTCATACTGATGACCGTGACCACTGATAACAACGTCAACGTCCCAGTCATGGAAAGGCCAACGCATTGCTGGTTCCCCTTTATTTGTTGCAGCATTAATGTCTGATGAGTGAGGAGCATGATGGAAATAAACCACCTTCCAATGTGCATTTGAATTAGCTAATTTACCCTCTAACCAGTTAGCCATTATTGATTCATCACCACGATGCTGCGTTGCTGACCCAGAAAGAACATCAGGCTCCACTACGTCACCATCAGTAGCTATACCGCTATTAAGGCAAAAGAAATGAATGCCTCCTTTTTGAAAGTCGTAATACCTTTCATTACCCGGAAGAGAGAAGTATCCCTGAAATGCTGAAAGGCTATCTGAAATGTAATCGTGATTTCCTACGGCTGGGAAAAACTTGTTCTCGGTTGCTGTGGATGTGTAGGTGCTGGACTGGCCTGTGCCGAAAGGGAAAATATAATCACTATAATGTTGCCCAACATTAACATCATAATAGTTTTCACCTGAATCCATGTCGCTTCCATCTGTGTCATAACTATTATCACCAGTTGTAATAACAAACTGAGGACTCCAGCTTTTAATTAGATCAGCAACTTTACCTGCATTTGTCCCATCATAACCACCAGAACCTGCTGATGCTCCATAGTCTCCTATTTGTGCAAATACATATTCTGTTGTAGCTACAACTTCCGCTGTGGTTCCAGCAGTAGATTGTGCATCCCGGCGAGCAGTAAGAATGTCGAAAGCCTCATCACAATAAAGAAAAGGTTTTACCTCGTTCTCTTTCTTGCATTCATAAAGAAGATCAGCAAGAGCCTCGTTGTATTCAACGGTAAGAAACTTATACTTCTCGTAGTCACTATCAAAATCTCTAGCGTATTCCTTGTTTACATAAAGACGAACAGCTCTTTTCCAGTCATTTGAATCATAAACTATATCATCATCAGAGTAGTTTTGTTTAAGGCCACTCCATTCCACAACTGCCACCTCATAACTATTAAGCCAAGGTGAAACATAAATCTTATTGTTTTCAATTGCCCAAAGACCAGTAACAGCCCTTGCATGTTTTGTTGAATTCTTTGTAGATGTTACTCCAGAAACAGTAACAGTATAATCACTATCCTCTTCAGGGTATTTGAAACCTAAAGGCAAAGAACCCATACCCGAGTTTACGGGAGGGAAAATACTCTTAATGTAAGAGAACGCATGGCATTCAACTTCATGTTTTGAAGCCTGCCTAAAGACAGCAGGATAATCTTCATCTGATTCCTGAATAGTATATAACCTTTCGATTCTTCCCTTCGGGGCATCGAATACTGTCATACCTCTCTGGTAGTAAGTAGAACATTGTGGGTAACGGTTTATATTCTTCTCCTGAAAGCAAGGTATATACCGCTGTAAGCTGACCGCCGCAGAAGCAAAGTTCCTTCTTATTGGTAAAAGAAGATTCTCTGGCACTCCTTCTGGCCAGATGTCTGCGCTTAGTTCTGATACTAGATCATTAAATTTCATTTAGGTTTCGGTCGTTTGGATGCTTTAGGTTTATAATCTTCAGGTAAAGGTGGAGTCTGATTAGGGGTAACAAGGTTATCGCTTTGAACAGTTGCACCCACCTCGATTGTTTGAGGATTGAATACTGGGTCTTGCGCCTGACTGACTCCCCCAATTTCCTCGCGCACTTGAGGCTTTAAGTAAGTTGATGACCTGTTTTTTTTTAAGTCCTCATAGGTGGATTTATCAATTTGCTCTAAACCATAGGTTCCGAGCATCCCTATAAGTGTTTCTTGTATTTCAGGGTCAGTGACTTGAACTATTCCATCGCTTTGAGAAATGATTTCTAACTCAAGGTATCCTCCATTTTTTAATGGGACAGGATTACGAGGGTTTTCCTTTTTCCAGTAGTGCGTTTTCGGCTTCGCCATAGCAATCGGTAGTATAGCAAAAAACGGGGAGGTCATGACAACCTCCCCGCTGATGCTTATTCCTAGATAACAGTAGCAGTATTAGGAAGTGTATTAAGTAATACCGTGCGCTGGTTTAGTATTGTCGAAGTTCTCAATAATCAAGTTATCGGTAGGACATTCAACAATTGCTGTCCAAGTCTGGGAGTTAAGAGTAACTTCCTTGGTTGGATTTTTCATCACGCAAGCGTAATCCTCATTAACCTTGGCTAAATCTTCCAAGTCACCAGTGGAGTGAACCACTCGATTGGATTCAATAATGCCCGGATAGATACCCCCGCCTAAGTCAAGGATCATCAAGAACCGACCAGCAGAACCATCGGATGCCGAACCAGTTCCACCGCCGCTATTATTATATTCTCTGGTGTCTCCGAACTTAGCCGTGGTTACCATGTCATCAAAGAACTCATTAGTGATCACGTTCATCTGAACACCAGCAGGGTGATGAAGAACGTAAGACTGAGTATAGAATCCACCAAAGAGATTCTTCTGAGCCATGTCGTACTGAATGTTGAAGTTACTTCCACCTTCAGCTTTATAGTAGTCGATCATCGCACGGAAAATCATGCGAGCCGTTGTGCTGTCAGTAAACACATCAATGGACTCCGCTGGCTTACCTTGATCTTTACGAGAACGAACCAGCTCAAACAAGTTATTAAACAAGTCAGTCTCAAGATTAAGGTTTGCACCCTGTTTATCAATAACACGGCCTGTGTCCTGCAATTGGCGATAAACACCAGTAGCATTAGCTTTGTAACTAATGAACTTATTCTCCATTCCTGAAGTAACTTCAGTGTTACTCGGGTTAAAGGAGTTGATTGGAGTAAGGTTAGCTTGATAGCCAGCAAGCGATTGACCGTTAAGCGGTTGTCCAAAGAAGAACTGGTTAACCCATTCCTTTTGGAACTGTAAGCCTAACTGTTTGTTTCGTTCTGCCAATGGAACATCACCAAACTTTTGGAAGTAGGCATTGTTTCTCATCATGCGTTCTAGCCACTCTTTGTAGAATTGATCAACACAGAGTGAGTAACGTGAAGTCTGGAACCAGAATGGAACGTGCTTCAATGTATTTAGAGCTGGGCGATTTTCACACCATTTCTCAAAATCAGACACGTTATTAGAACCAATAACAACTACGCCACCTTTAGCTCTTGAAACTAAGAGCGACAATGCGGTTTGAGCAACATTGCTTCCGACCTTAAAGTCAGCATCCCAGTCTATTGGACTAGCGGCTGTATTTGCACCAGATGAGCCTGTTGTACCTAACTTAATTGCCTTTCCACCACCGTAGCCACCAACGAATTTACATTCGATGTCGATGTATTCTGAATTTGCTGTTGAAGTGTTAACAGTACCACCAGTCTTACCTCCAACTGATTGAATAACTTCCCACTCTAAACGGTATGCACTACCACCCGCAGTTTTCACGAAGTAATGGAAATGCATCCCCGGGGCAAAATAGCTGGCCGAGTTTGGCTGGTTACCATTCTGAGGAACCTTCACCTTAATGATGTTGTGGTTCTTTGCATCTGAACCTAATCCAGTTGTAATCAACTTGTCATCTGTATTAGCGGTGACAAGTGTGGTTCCAGTGGTTGCATCCATTGTTTTGTATTCAAAGGTATAAACCCTTTCAACCAGCCAGTAGTTATCTTTAATAACATCCTTCTGAGCTGCTAGAATAAAAGGATCAACCTCAAATCCAGAACCTTGAATCTTTTTAGCGTTAACTAGATTGCCAAGGCTTTTAGCACTAGACATCAACCAGTCATACATTCCGTACTGACGCGCACCGCATGTTGCCAACTCTAACTGAGTTGTTAACAAGTGGGTCATGTCCCTATAATTACCACTAGACTTAAATATTTCATCCAAGTCTGCGGGTGCTGCCAATCCTACATTGGATCGAGTGATTGTTCCGCAAGAAGCGTAGGAGTTCCAAACAGCAGTTTTTGCTGTTGTTGGTACTCCCTGAGAATCCTTTGCGGCAATCGTATCTTGATAGAGATTGGCTTGATTATCCCCATGACCTGCATGGGCTCCATCGTTTACATTTGGTATACTTGCCATAATATTTTCCTCCGTTAAGAGTTAAAGACTGGGATTATATCATCCCCATAAAAACTTTTTCAAAGTTGGCATCTCACCAATATTGTTCTTCCCGGGCGTACCTGTGCTAGTTGACGAAACAGCTTCTCCACTTGTAGCAGGAGCTTGAGGTTTTTTAGGTTTTGCAGGGTTAATAATATTTTCCACTGAACCGCTCTGGGATTTTTTCTTCCCAGAAGTTTTTTTAGATAAATATTCTTCAAACCGTTTTTTCTCGGATTCTATCTTTTCTTTAGCTTGGTTACTAATTTGCCCAACATACATTGTTTTTATATGTGCAGGCTCAAGTCTCCAGTAAGATTGCCGATCTGATTCACTCATCTTCGCCCAGCTTTCAGTAGTAGCAAACCTCTTACCGTCATGCATTTGATCTGAGACTGGTAAAGATGCGATCTCTTTCTCTTTACCTAAAGCAAACTGAATTAACTCCTTATGAGTGTTATTGTTTGCGTTAAGTCTGAACTTCCTACTTGGATGTGCCAGCTTCTCAAGTTCATATAAAACCTTTTCATTCGCAGCTAAAGATTCATTTAGCACATGGTGAGCAATTGGATCAGCCTCCTCTAAAGCTTCTCCTCCATTCTCCTGAATTAGTTTCAAATAGGATTCATCTATCCCAACAACAACTTCAGCTATTGAATTATTAGTTCCATGCTCAAGCTCCGACTTCATGTTAGCTTCAGCAACCTCAGATCGGACATCATCCAATTCTGACATATACTTCCGCTCTTGATCCTTTATTAAACGCTTAGCTCTAGTCTCGATACGAGCGTCATCAAAGTCCCTGTCATCGAACTCAGGCATATTAGAATTAACCCAATCCTCATGCTCTGCATCGTTTGGATCGAATGTTAAACCGGGGTTGTCATTTATCCATGACTGTTTATATCCATTAAGAGAACCAAGATATGTCTTATACTTATCCTTTATTCCCTTATATTTAGGGTCTTTATCCTCAAGGGAGGCAAAGATTTCCAAGTCATCCTTATTTAATTCCTCGATGTTATTGTAATCAGGAACTTGTTGAGGAGTATTCTTGGATGTTGTTGCTTCTGCTACAGATGAAGCGGTTGTCCTAATAATATCTTTAATCTCACTAGCTGAGATAGATTCTTCTTTCCTTGGCCTACCACGTTTTCGCTTTGGTTTAACCTCAGGTTCAACTTCAGATTTTTCCTCAACTTGAGCTTCGGGCTCAGCTTCAGGCTCTTCTACTGGTGTCTCAGGTTCGCTTGGTTTTTTATAACCAAGTCGTTCCATTAAACTAGATGCAGCATCTTTAGGTGCTTCCTCTTCTGGTTGTTCTTTTGGTTGTTCTTCTTCTAGCTTAGGGGGTTGTTCTTCAACTTGATCGAGTAAAGGTTTCCCTAAGTCTGTTGCGCTGACCATCTGAACCCCCGGAGGAGCTTGGATGTCAACCTGTTCTTGTACTGTATCTGCTACTTCCATAATGCTTTATTTGAAACTCCTATTTGTATTCTTTGAAATTCATATTCCCCTTTTGAAATCTTGTCTAAAATACTGATAAACTTAACCAATTCATTAGCTTTTGCCGCTGATGATTGTGCATCAGCGATAAGGTTTTGATTTTCAATTGATTGTATAAGTACCCGAGATGACTCCTCCTGAAGAGAAGCAACTTCACCTAGTATTAACTCACGGAGGATTTGAGCCTCCTCAGACTTGAGCCAATTCTGGATTCGGAGAACCTTGTTGTTCGCCGCCGGGAGCTTGGTTAGCGTAATCATACTGGGATTCTGCTGGAGGTTGCGGAGCTTGATTTATTAATTGAATCAACTGCTCAATAGCAGATGTATTCTGTTGCGTATTCTCTGCTATAGGCTCTAAAGCCTGACCTACCTCCTGCAATACGGAGCCTTTTATTTCCTCCGCAATGGCAGCCATCTGTTCAGCCTGCTGCTCTGGCCCTTGACCTTCATTTATCTTCTGAAGTTTAAAATCCTTAGGCAAGCCGAGCATTTGGCCTACTCTGTTTACGACATCTAACATCTGATCAGTACCAACGCTTTGGCGTATCTCAGGATCATTGGCAACTATCTGATAGAACTGAGTTAAAGCAGCGGCCATAGCATTATCAGAAACCCTGTCCAAGCTATCGCGGTAAGACCCAAGGCTTTCAAGAGCAAGTGCACTTTTCTGTCCTCGAACCTTGACGCTGCCAGAGCGATCCTCATCTTTCTCAGTAACGGAGAATCCGAGCGAGTGAAGGGAATCCACTGTGTACTGCGAATTAATATTCGCATAAATTTCATCTTCACCGTATGCCATAAGCCCACGGTAGAGTTGTTCTTTCCATGCATTAATAGCGTCATCAACTCCTGTTGCTGTGAATGCAAGTCGGGTTGATGTTGTTGTAGCCACAGTCCGTACTTCTTCTGCTGTTTGTTCATGGCTTGCAACTTGTGCAACTTCTTGTGCGGAAATAACGAGTAACCTCTCCAACATGTCGATGACTTGTCGCATCGCCCCGACGATCCCATTGGTGTCGAGTGTAGAGAACCGAACCGAATTGAATGCCTCTCGTACATCTGATTGAGCAAATTTATTTTGGCGTGAACTGAAAGGCATAAAGTTAAGACCACGGAATAGTTTTTCACCCCAGTTTTGAAGCTGGTCGATCATACCTTTAGGAACCTGATCAGAATCTACAAAGGTAATATTCGCTAGGTTCTGTTTAACTGACAACAGGTACTGAGATAGTAAGTTACCTATTTGATCTTGGAATGGGACTATCTCAAGACTTAGAGATGCGTTTATTGATCTACCTTCGTGCGGGTCGTAAGCATAGTAGACAACTGGACAGTAAGGTAATGGAGCGGCGTAAAGAATAGTGTCGTCGTTAGCCAAGCAAAAACGAAACCACACAGGATGATCATAATCACCAAGGCCATACTCGCTTGGTATAATTTTCTCAAAATACTCAGTAATGAGCACAGCTTTGTCGTCATCAGATTTATTATAATATCTATCTACTTCGTCTTCTCTGTCTAACATACCAAAGGCATTGCCAGATGTTGGGAACTCCATAGTGCAAGGAGAAACAAGTTCTAGATAAGTCTTTGCACTAGCCAACATGTCAGTAGTCCTGCCATATCTAATCTTATCTACGTTCCAAAACTTTTCATTTCTGCGAATATCTCCATAACGCATAATCCTCCAGTAACCTGCAAACTCGCAGCCACTGTCTGAATTAAACGTAGTAGTCCTATGAGCTTGATCAAAAAAGATTCTTGAAGGATGAGGCAGATGGTATCGAAGCCCTTCACGAACATACTTCTCCTCTTCGTTGCCAGCACTGTTTCTTAAAATCTGTTTCTCTGAATGCCATTCTTCCTGCGGGAACATCATGCATGATCCATAATGAAGCATGTGAAATATTCCCTGCTTTAATGTCTCAGAGTAGCCGTAATTATTGGCCATTGTTTGGATACGATCCGTGATAATATCACTACGAAGTTTGTTCGTTGTAGTGTTCTGAGCCATCTCATACTTGAAGAGAGGGTATTGTCTTCTGTCGTTATAGATTCTAGCCCATCTAATAGTGACATAGGCCCGAACTATAGGAACAAACACATTAAAGAATATTGGTAGATTAAGATTCTTTGAGGTTCCTTTACTGTCTTTAACCTCATCAATCATCCCAGTTAGACCCCAATCACGAGCTGCTTGCTTAACCGTGTCCGAATCTAAATCTTTATTAACAAGGGAATGAGCTAATGTTGCGCTAACCTGACGAAACGGAGCCTCCCATGCTAAGTCTAAAGAATGGTAAACCTTATGATTTTTTATACACCACTGAAGACCATCATCAATCCTATCTCGTATTTTATTTAAAAGAGGTTTGGCTTTGTCAGGCACTTTATGGTCATCACTATTAAAGACAGACTTGAGTTTGTCAGTGTTAACCCCTCGACTATTTAAAACATTCAGGTCTATCATATAATAATTGGACTATTTTGAATCATGCGATTCTTCGCGTATTCTACCATAACTTTCCTTATTCTTGCTCTTGGCATCCTACTCCATACTTTTACATAAACATTTATATTGCCGCTCTTGAGAACGGCATCATGGTAATTAACACTCCTAAACCCCCTACCTCTCTTTGGTCTAAGGTTATAGAACCTCAAGGTTAAATTAACTGTACCGTCTTTATTGTAAGTAACCTCAGGCTTTTTCTTTCGCATCAAACAACAGCTTGAACTGCGGCTGGAGTATCAGTGGGAGCCACTGGGGCAACTACCTCTTCAACTTCCTCGTCGGAATACTTCTCAACTGATTCAGGGTTAACAGTTCCTACTAGCTCTGTAGCTTTCTCAGTAACTGTTATATCCATAGTTATTGTGTGAGTTTCTCCCGGTTCGCATTCAGCAAGTGCTTCTGAAAGTGCTGGGTCTGTCAGGTCTATTCTAATGTCATTTGCCATAAATACTCCTAATGCGCTAAATTAGCACAGATATGCCGCTTGATGCTAGTGGGGCATGGTATCCTTCAATCAGCCCAAAGCAGTTGGAAATATTCAATTGCTCAAAAAGATACCTGCTTGTTTCCGGGCCTAGATACTCTAGTAAGACGATAGGAGTTCTCCATCGCCTTGTTAGGCACTGCTGGGAAACTAAAGGGGGTCGTGTTGGAGTCTTCTGTAAGACTATAAGAAACGCAAAATCGGGTGTATGGTCTGACTTAACTGACTTAATTATCCCAGAATGGGAGGAAAACTTGGATGGATTCGAGATTACCGTACCTCCTAAGGTAGACGGGGTAACCAAGATGAACTACATGAAAGTCTCCAATATGCATGGAGGTGAAACAGAAATCCAACTTCACTCTTTGGATGTGGATCACGACATAGAGGAAAAAATTAAAGGAACCAGATTCAGTATGATCTTCTTTTCTGAGCTATCTAACTTCAAAGACTCATGTGTATTCTCTATAAGTAAAGGGCAGCTTCGATTACCGGGCCTCGATTATCACAGACACCAATGGATCGGAGATACGAACCCGGCAGAGGAAGGAACTACAAGCTGGATATATAAACTATGGTATGAAGAACCATTTCAGGAAGATCATCCTGATCCAGAATATGCCGAACAATTTCAGATTATTGAATCTATGATTGCTGATAATCCCTACCTTTCAGAACATGATAGAAAGGATTTGATTGCTACATTTAGGCCAGACCCAGAGCTTTACGATAGATATGTACTAGGTAAATGGACAGCCAGCAGTACGGATTCACATTTCGGTAAGGTATTTAAAACACCAATACACGTTATAGGAAATACAGACTCACCTATTGAAGATGAGTGGGAAGTCATACTGCCTTCAGACAATTGCACTGAACTTATTGGTGGGTGGGATTTAGGAGATAGAAACCATGCATTCCATATTATGGAAAAAGTTCAAACTATGAACGGAGTAAGGTGGGCAGTTCTTGATGAACTTGTGGTTTTACACGCCGATGTTTCTTTAGAGGACTTCACAGGTGAAGCAATGGATCGAATTGAAAACCTAGAAAGCCATATCGGGAGGCCAATTAGGTGGACACACTGGAGTGATATGTCAGCAATGAATCGCTTCAGAGCATCAGGAAACACATACGATCACAGAGTTGTAGCTGCCGCGAGTGATGGGAAAATAAATATGATCGGAGCTCCTAAGTTTGCAGGTTCCGTAAGGCAACGAGTTAAATTAATTAAAGACCTTTTAATGCTCAACAGGTTACACATTAGTGCTCAATGCCGAAGAACAATTGATATGATGAAATTTCTAAGGAAAGGGAAAAGCGTTGGGCAATATGTCACGAACGATGACAATAAGCACAGCTTTGATAGTTTGAGCTATGCGCTGATCGGGGAGATGTCAGCCGACCTAGAGATTTCCAACGATCCGAAAAGCGGAAAAATTGGTTTAACCTCCGTCCCAATCTAACCTTGGGAGACTTAAAAGGATTACTTCCCTTTCTTCCCACCTTTTTTCTTTTTAGATCCGTACATTATGGTTTCTTGGTTCTTTTTTTAGTTTTCTTTTTTTCTACTTTTTTTCTATTTGGTACTCCAGCTCCGCTACTGTTCTTAGTGCCGCCTTTGTCCACTCGGGTGCGGCTTCTGCGGCTTTTGGAAACTGTGGATGGTTTGTTAGTTTTTTTACGTTGTTTAGTTTTGTTGTTGAGCACCCTTGGCTTGCTATACTTAGCAACAGCATCATCAATAAAATCCAACTTTTCTTCATATCTTGATTTAGCTTTTCTTTCTTTAAAGAAATCATCAACTTTCGAGAAAAGCCGCCCCAATAAAGGAGCGGCCTTGAGAATCGAAAGAATCAGCCTAAAAGCACTCACCGAGGTTATTCCCCTCTAGCAGCCTTTTCGGATTTTGATACACCATGTCGCAGGAATAGAGCAAGCAAGCTGGTTATAACTACGTTAGCCGCAGCTCCTAATTCCAA
>Ga0115012_10000749_pt1 | contig 18529 bp, 9 predicted proteins | sample TroAtlMetagenome_FD_88706 | JGI IMG/M metagenome (GOLD analysis project Ga0115012, IMG submission 88706) | Marine eukaryotic phytoplankton communities from Atlantic Ocean - Tropical Atlantic ANT10 Metagenome | ecosystem: Environmental > Aquatic > Marine > Oceanic | place: Tropical Atlantic Ocean...
CGAACAACCCGTTCGCGTGCATAAGCAACATACCAAATTGTTCCAAGAGTGACGAGAGCTAGCGAAAATAAAATAGGCACCATACCCATTTCAGCAATCAGCCAAATTGGTGCAAAAACTCCAAAAATCTGCATCCATGGATAAAGTGGAGAACGAAATCCGGGATCATAAGCCTCTATCCTACTTTCACGCATCACTATTACAGCAAAACAAATAAGCGCGAATATTATCAATTGAAAGGCACTCGCTAGTTTGGCAATACTGGCAATATCAACTATAATCACCAGAAAGATGATTAAACCGACTGTTACCGCAATTCCATAAAGTGGAATATTTCGCGGGCTAAGTTTTGAAAATTTTCCCGGAATAAGATGATCTCTGCTCATCGCGAGGGGATATCGTGACGCACTCAAAATTCCGGCATTTACGACTGAAGCAAAAGCAATCACGGCTGCGATAGTCACGCCAATTTTACCCCATGCCCCAAACAAAACCTCTGCCGTGGACGCAACCGGTGTTAAATCCTGTGCCAGTTTTTCTGCAGGTAGTACACCGACCATAATCGTAGTTCCTATAGCATAAATGGCGATCGCAGTCGCAATCGCAAGAAAAACTCCAAGTGGTAGATTTCGTTCAGGATTTTCTATCTCTTCAGCAACACTCGCAATGTTAGTTATGCCAACGTAGCTGATATAAACCAAGCCCGCTGTCGAAATAATTGAAACGCCGCCCTTTTCAAAAAATCCATCAAAATTCTGAGAATTAATTTGTGGCAACCCTTCGCCAATGAAAATAAACAATATTAACAACAGGGCAAAAACCATGAAGACCTGAAGCGCACCTGTTTTTCTTGCTCCAAAAAGATTAACGATACCAAAAAAGACTGCTAAAATTAACGCTAATGTCACAACCGAGACATTTGGCCAAAAAATACGGAGATAAGCTCCCATGCCGATCAAGGCAAACGCGGTTTTTAAAACCAGCGCTAGCCACGTTCCGATTCCGCCTATTGTACCGACAAACGGCCCCATGCTTCGGTCAAGGAAATAATATGCTCCCCCAGCTCGCGGCATTGCAGTGGCAAGTTCAGCCATACTGAACATTGCAGGAATAAGAGGTATAGCAGCAATCAAATAACTCAAAACAACTGCCGGACCTGCTTCATTAAAGGCAATCCCCGGCAGTAGAAAAAAACCTGCGCTCAGGGTTGTCCCGGTTGCAATGGCGTACACATTGAGTAATGTCAGTTCTTTTTTGAGCATATTTTTCCAGGAGTTTAATTTTTCTTTTTACCTTAAGAACCCACACTCTTTAAGTTATTCATTTCCACTTGCACTTATGGGATCCTCTAACAACTTCCTTTTCAATAAATTATAAAATAGCAAAAACTCTCTCAAGTTGAAGGCTGAGCGTAGTCTAAATGATATTTCACCTGTAAGATCCTTTTCGAATTCGTTCAAGTTACTGGTTGAGGAAAAATTTTATGGTCACATTTGCAGCGTGAAAATTAAGCATTCAGTCGTCTACTATTAATTATCTGCCCTGATAACTTCCATCTCAGCACTAACTTCAAATTCAAAAAATTTATCCTCTAGTGCAAGGTTGTAGGTCATCGACTCCAAAGCGATTGTGCGGTAATTAGCCTGATGGTCCATCAGAGCTATTGTACGTAAATTGTAGGTTTTAGAATCAACCTCTAACTGAATAAATGCTAAATTTACAGTCTCTTTAATAGGTTCTAGCTCAACGATTAACCCTTGAGGACTTTTCAGTAAAGGTTTGCTGATTTTGCGTCGTTTGAAATCATTATTTAAATCACCTAAACCCAGCAGAAAAGAAAGTGCCGTCCCGTCGGTTAGTTTTTTAAGTTTTTGAATAGTCACATTTTCGAGCAATGTATCATAGAGCCACAAGGTTTCACCGTTCGTGACCAGCAACTGATCTTCCGGAGCAACGTACATCCAGCGCATTTTTCCTGGTCGTTTATAAGAAACCTCTCCCCTTGCTTTCCTGGGTGTTGTTTTGGAATTTGCACGAAAGCTGGTTTGTGTAAAATGTCCTGAAAAACTCAGGATACTCTGATATTGGGCCTGAATAAGTTGGAGTATATTTGCTTCGTTTGCAAGCGTCTGACTTAAAATTCCACTTAAAAAAAAGAAACTGAGTATAAGTAAATATTTTTTCATTTAATTACTGAGTTGATTTTTCAACCGATAGAAAACTACTGTTTTAATCTTTTTTCTGTTTTTGCAGGAGATTTCATCAAGTCCAAAATGGTACTCCGGTTCGGGTTACTCATGAATATGCTGAAGACTCCAAAACCCCATATTAAAAGCGGTGGTAGCCACAATATATGAGGTTGATAATTCAGATTCTGGGTCATTTCTTTTGCTCCCATCCACAAAATATAATAGAAGACTACCAGAATTAGACCCCGCAAAAACGCTCCGGAAGGTCCCTGCCGAGGATTAACTAGTCCTAAAGGTACCATCGCCACAGCAAAAGCCAGGCAAGCCCAGGGTGTGGTCAATCTTAAAAAAAGTTCCATTTGCGAAGATTGACTAGAATTTTCCCATAGAGAAGTGGTTGGAACTCCCCAAATATGTCCATCTTTTTTTTCAGGTACCATTTGGGGGGGACGGAAAATATTATAAAATTTTTCAAAAGAGATTGTACGGTAATTTTTCGTAGAACTCTGCAAATGGATCAAGCCATCTTCAAGGTATAATACCAAATCACGCTCGCCTTCACGGATTTTGAAACGACCATGATCCGCGATTGTTACCATCGAATCCACCGTTAGTTCCTTGTCAGTTATGAAAACACCGCTTAAATCTTCATTTTCGTCTTTTGCCTGAACATGTAAAACTTTACCTGGGAAATCATAATTAAGTACTAAAGGTTGGATCTTTTTTGCAGTCTGAGTTTTAAGCACTCTCAGTTTTTCCTCCTCAAAAGCAGAGTAACCTGCAGGCTGAATCCAGAGCGTAATGCTCAAAGCGATTACAGTTGTAACAATGCCGAACAAAAAAAATGGACGTCCAATCTCCCAGTAACTTATGCCAATTGCATTCATCGCATAAATTTCATTGTCGGTTGAAAGGCGTACCATTAGAACTACACTAGCTATCACAATAGCTAAAGGCAAAGTCACAGACAAAAACTGTGGAAGGCGGTAAAGTAGCATCAGACCAACACTAAACACGCTTACACCACGTTCAACTATTAAATATATGAGACGATACACCGTTTCCATCGAAAGGATGAAAGTGAGTATCCCGGAAGCCAGTATAAACGGGAAGATTAACTGTAAAAAAATTGAACGAGTGAGCAACATAAAGATATGTTAAAGCTGTTCCTTGATTTGCCAGGCCACGCGCATGGCGTTCAGGCCGTCCTGACCAGTGACTTTAGGTTTTTTCCCTTCACGCACCACGGAGATAAAACTTTCAATTTCTGCTAGCAAAGCGTCCCCTTTTTCTAGTTGATATGATTCCGGTCTTAAAGTATCTGGATCAGGAACTGCCTCTGGATCAACCTGTAATTTACGAGCCTGTCCTGTTCCATAATCAAGAGATAAATAGAGTCCGGACTGGAAAATCCGCATTTTGCGTTCGGCTTTATCTGAAACCCGGCTGGCCGTTAAATCCGCAATACATCCTGAAGGAAAGCGTAGCCTCGCATTTGCCAGATCTGTGGTTGATGTGATGATGTTCACTCCTGTTCCTTCAACAGATTCTGGATATTCACCAACTACCGCCATTACCAAATCAATGTCATGAATCATTAAATCTAAAATAACATCAACGTCAGTTCCGCGTTTTGGAAAAGGAGCAATACGGATATTTTCAATAAATTTTGGTTGATCAATTAACTGCTGAAATTCTGTAAAAACAGGATTGAAGCGTTCTAGGTGACCGATCTGTAGACGTACATTCATGTCCCTTGAAAGCTGTTCCAGTTCTTCTGCTTCTTCAATATTTGCCGCAAATGGTTTTTCCAGTAAAACGTGTACCCCATTTTTTAAAAAGGCTTTTGCCGTTTCATAATGAAGAACAGTCGGTACAACGATGCTTACCGCGTCTGCCTTATCCAACACCTCGTGATAATCTGTATAAAACGGAACCTCAAGTTCATCTGCGATATTTTGAGCCGATTCCGGGTCAACATCAACCACACCAATCAATTCTGAGTCAGTAATTCCAGAATATTTTTGGGCATGAAAGCGGCCAAGGTACCCTACACCAATTACAGCAGTTTTTAACATTATCTTTTATAATTTATGAGACTTTCTAAGGTATTGTACCTTAGCGGAAAAACTTTATAACTAAAATACAAAAATCAAGTCACCTAACTCGCAATTTTTCCATTTCAAGGATCTGTTGTTTGATTGCAGAAAGAGTTTTTTTTGACGCTGATACTTTATCGCGTAATTCTGTCACTACTTTTTCCGGGGCCTTATTGATGAATCCAAAGTTATTGAGTTTACTGCTACTTTTTTCGACAAAATCGGATTCTGTTTTGAGTTTTTTCTGCAGGGTCTCAATTTCTTTCCCCCAGTCCAGAGCTGGAGCTTCGATGCTGGCCATCGTATCCTGAAAATACGTGCTGAGGATTTCACTGACTGATTTAGGTGTATTTTTGCTAATATTCAATTCACTCAAGCGGGCTAACCGGATTATCAATTTGCGATGTTCACGAAAAAGTTCAGCATGTTTTGAGGAATCAAGTCTTGCTGTAATTTTTTTATCAAGACCTATATTGGCTTTCTCGCGTAGGGCCCTTATTTGCGAAATGCTTTCCTTGATGATTTCAATGCGGTCGTGTGCACCCTTAAAGTGGTAGGGCTGTATTTGTGGCCACTCGCTGACAGCTAGCATTTTAGGTTGATGGAACTGTCCCCAAAGAGCTTCTGTGACAAATGGTACGTATGGGTGCAACAGCTTGATCAAGGTTGAAAAACTATAAGATAGTACTTGATTATCCTCTGTAGAACGGTGTGGATTTTTGTCCATTTCAAGATACCAGTCACAAAAATCACCCCAGAAAAAACTTTTTAAATCATCTACGACATCCGACAAACGATGTGTTTCAAGATTGGCCTGAGTACTACTAATTAAAACATTCAGTCCATGTAACAGCCACTGTGCGAGTTCCGATTTCACATTTGCTGGCGCAGCAATCGAAGTATTTTCTGGAATTGTCATTAAAATGTATCTTCCGGCATTCCAAATTTTATTAGCAAAACGACGGCTGCTCTCCATTTTTTCCGGATAAAGCCGTAAGTCCTGCCCTGCCCCTGTTCCTAAAATTAGTGCAATCCTTAAAGCATCTGCGCCGTATTCCTCAATACTAACTAAAGGATCAATCACAGTTTTTGGCTCTGATTTTGACATCTTTTTGCCGTCACGAGTCCGAATAAGACCGTGAAGATACACAGTTTTAAAAGGTATGTCCTGTAGCATATAAGTTGTCATCAAAATCATACGTGCGACCCAGAAAAACAGGATATCATAGCCTGTTTCCATAATGTTAGTCGGATGGAATTTTTGAAAATCAGGACTGCGTTCCAATATTTCTTCGAAAGTGAGAGAAAAATCATCGGCCATTTCAGGATCCACGAGTGTGCTCCATGTCCAGAGAGCGGATGAGAACCATGTGTCTAGGGTATCAGGATCCTGCTTCCACCCCTCTGAAGAGTCGAGTTCTTGAAGACTCACTTTAGTTTCATCATCACGGTAATATACTGGAATGCGGTGCCCCCACCAAATTTGACGTGAAATACACCAGTCCTGCAAATTTTCAACCCAATAAAAATATGTAGAATTGAAACGTTCCGGAACCAGATTTATTTCACCAGAACGTACAACGTCTATCATAACTTCTTTGAGACTTTGCTTTTTACCTTTCCATGCTACTGCGGGTTTGTTCACATCAATAAACCACTGTTCTCGGATTTGAGGTTCAATTGCACCGCCGCCTCTGGAATTAAAAGCTTTACTGTGGGTATAATCTGAATCTGTTGTTAAGAGGAGACCTTTCGATTTTAGTTTTTCTACAATTTGCGGACGTGCCTCATCGATCGACATTCCTTCAAATTCGTTGGCGATTGACATCAAATTCCCATCAAAATCAATAATCGGTTCTTTCTCCAGACCATGCCTTTCTGCGATGCCGAAATCCACATGATCGTGCCAGGGTGTAATCGTCATCACTCCTGTACCAAATTCCGGATCAACTACATCATCCTTAATGATTGTGGCGGTAATTTTCCCATTGATCCATTCACACTCAAAAGTCTCACCGTGTTTGTACTGATAGTAACGCTGATCACCTGGGTGCATAACTACGTATTTGTCACCAAATTTAGTTTCCGGACGTACTGTGCCTATATGGAATGGTCCATATTGAAAAGTGAAAAATGGTGAATTAGTATCTTTACGTTCCACCTCATCGTCTGAAACATTCGTTTTTAGTAGAGGATCCCAATTGACTATCCGCGGCCCGCGAAATATCAAACCATCTTCGTACATTCGTTTAAATGTCTCATTCACACAACGGTTTAGTTGAGGATCCATTGTGTAACGCTCACGGCTCCAGTCACAACTTGAACCGAGAGCCTTGATCTGATTCCGAATTGCTCCCTGAGAATTTTTGACATATTCTGCAATCCGTCGCAAAACCTCATCACGTCCCAATTCTGAACGTGGATCAGAAATTCCTTCCTTATCTTTGATTTGTTGTAATACCACATTTTCAGTAGCAATAGCTGCATGATCAGTCCCCGGCAGCCAAAGTGTTTCTCGTCCGAACATGCGTTGCCATCTGATAAAAATATCTTCCAGAACCAGCATTACCGCGTGACCGACATGCAGTTGACCAGTAGCGTTCGGCGGAGGCATTGAAATTGTGAAAGCAGATTTTTCTGATCTCACATCCGCGTGGAATGCTCCACTAGATTCCCACTGTTCTACAATTTTTTTTTCAAAAGCTTGGGGATCGTAGGTTTTTGCTAATGAAGTCATTATTTTTTGGCTCTGGAATTTTGGTTTAGTACAAAAATATTTCTTCACGAATCGTTCTTATCATTTTAGCCTTTCTAAAACAACACTGCCAGAAATCATTTTGAAAACATGACTAAATAATTAAAACTGGGGGTCCTGTAAAGTATAATATTGAAATAAGAATGTTTATTTGGATGAAAGTAACCAACGATTTGGGTTATAAACCTTTCCAGCTCTACTTGAATGGATCATTCTATTTAATAACACTAACTCAAGAACTGAATTCTTGGAGAAAATAGAATAGTATACAAATCTGTCTTATAGTTATGATCGGGATAGGTGATTTTTTTTTGCAGGAAAAATCCTCATAGGAATCAATTTAACACTTGAGGAGTCTTAATATTAAATATTTTCAACAGCTGAAAGTAGAGTTTCAAAACCTAGGTTTGTCAAAGGAAAATATTCAGGCAATTTTTTTGGCAATACCACAGCACTTTTTATATTTTTTGCCACTTCCGCAAGGGCATGGTTCGTTACGTCCTGTCGTGGCCTGCGCACGTACAGGTTGTTGTTTTTTCTGTTTTACTTTTTCATCAGTTGGTTTTTCAACTTCTCCATGGATGAATTCAACATCCTGCGGTAGCGGGGCGGGTTCAGATTCTGCCAAATGATGAGCAATCGTTAACTTATAAAATGTGCTTATTGCCTCTTGGTCAATCCGGTCCATTAAATCGGAAAACATTTCAAATGCCTGCTTTCTATACTCGTCAAGAGGTTTTTTCTGAGCATAACCGACAAGTCCTATACCCTCACGGAGATGATCCATGGAGAGCAAATGATCCTTCCAAAGATTATCGTTGACCTTTAATAAAACCTGCCTTTCCAGATCCAGAATCATTTTAATGAAAAGGTCTTTACCCTCATCCTCCGAAACTTCAGGTTCAAAATTAAATGCTGCCACTTTTCGGAAAAAATCAATCTTTTCTTTATAGAGATCTTCGATCCATTTGTAAAAAATTTCTGCATGCTCATCAGCTTTAAGTTCTTCTTCATACCATTTTTCGTTAGGTACTTTGCCAAAGACACTCTCAAAGGCCCTATTAAACCCCTTTACATCCCACTGATCTGCATACTTATCTGCACAATGTTGATTCATTATGCGGTCAACTACGCCATCGCACATTTCTAAAATGAGATTCTGTACACCTTCTCCTAGGATTTCACGGCGTCTTCCATATATAATGGAACGTTGCTTTTCCATCACATCATCGTATTCCAAAACATGTTTACGCATGTCAAAGTGGTATCCTTCTACCTTTCTCTGTGCGTTGCCAATAGCTTTGGTGATGAAGACATGTTCAATTGGTTCGTCTTCTTCAATGTTCAGCTTGTCCATCAGGTTTGAAATACGTTCCCCACCAAAAATTCGTAGCAAATCGTCCTCCAGAGAAAGAAGAAACTGAGATGCACCAGGATCGCCCTGACGTCCTGAACGTCCACGAAACTGGTTGTCAATACGGCGGCTATCATGCCTGCCCGTACCTAAAGCGAACAATCCTCCGACTTCAAGCGTTTCCTGCGAAGGTTTAATATCTGTGCCGCGTCCCGCCATGTTTGTCGCAATCGTTACTGCACCAAATTGACCTGCGGCTGAAATAATTTCTGCTTCACGTTCGTGGTGTTTTGCGTTAAGGACTTCATGTGCAATGCCTTCTTTCTTGAGTAGTTTACTAATTGATTCAGAAACTTCAATTGAAACTGTACCGACCAAAACTGGCTGACCTTTTTGATTCAGTTCACTGATTCTATCTACCGTTGCTCGATATTTTGCATCCACAGTTTTGAAAACCACATCAGAAAGATCTTTTCGTGCAAGAGGTTTGTTTGTGGGAACTACGACAACGCCTAAATTATATATTTTCTTAAATTCATTCTTTTCGGTCTCTGCTGTTCCAGTCATTCCGGAAAGTTTGCTATAAAGTCGGAAATAATTTTGGAAAGTTATTGTAGCGAGAGTCTGGTTTTCACGCTCAACAGTTACACCTTCTTTTGCTTCTAAAGCCTGGTGCAGACCGTCACTGAAACGGCGTCCCGGCATCAATCGGCCGGTAAATTCATCAACGATAATTACCTGCCCTTCCTGTACAACATAATCAACATCTTTATTGAACATGTAGTGTGCTTTTAAAGCCTGATTTACATGATGTAAAATTTCCATGTTGTCATAGTCAAACAGGCTCGTATCCTTAACCAGCATATCCTGAAGACGCTCCTCGATTTTTACTGATCCCTGATCGGTTAAGTTTATGCTTCGTGCTCTTTCATCAAGTGCAAAATCTCCGTCGCGTACAATATCATGATCTTCCAATTCTTCGAGGTTATCCGAGATATTATGCATTTGATCCTGTGGAAGTTTCCCTACTTCCTCCTTGCGGATTTCTCTACTGAGACCGTAAACAAATTTATTTATCTGATGATATTTCTCAATATTATCTTCAGTAGGTCCACTTATTATCAAGGGTGTACGTGCCTCGTCAATAAGGATACTGTCCACTTCATCGACCACAGCAAAGTTAAAATCACGCTGAACATAGTCCTCAAGGGAATACTTCATGTTGTCACGCAAATAATCAAAACCAAATTCATTGTTTGTTCCATATGTAATATCCGCAGCATAAGCATTGCGGCGTTCCTCATCATAAATTCCGTGCTGAATTAAACCAACCTTTAAACCAAGAAATTTAAAGATCTGGCCCATCCACTGACTATCTCGTTTAGCTAAATAATCATTCGGCGTAATAATATGTACACCTTTTCCGTCAAGTGCATTAAGATAAACTGGGCAGGTTGAGGACAAGGTTTTTCCTTCACCGGTAGCCATTTCCGCGATGTTTCCGTGATGTAATGCAAGGCCTCCTAATAACTGCACGTCGTAATGACGCTCCCCTATTACACGCCGTGAAGCTTCCCTCACGAGAGCAAAAGCTTCTGGTATCAAGTCATCTAGTCCTTTATCGGCTTTCAGCTTTGCTTGGAAATCAGCTGTTTTTAGAGGAAAATCTCCGTCATCCAATGCTTTTGTTTCAGCTTCAAGTGCATTTATCTTAGATACTACTTTCTGGTATGACTTTAGTGTTTTTAAGTTTTCGTTACCTAAAATATTTTTAACTTTTTCCCACATAATTCCCTTTTACGGATTCCTGTATGGTGAAGATGGCTGGTTGAAGGGGAGACCATGATGTGATTGAGAGCAATTATTTTTGTTATAATTGCTCTACCTATTGACTAAATCAGCCCAACTAAAATCCAGTAGTGTAATTGTAGCAAAACCGGCTTTCTCGGTCAAGAACAACAAAGTATGTACTAGGGCTAAAATGCTGAGCAATAACTTGCAATTCCGGGGGGTTAGCTTATCTTTAAGATAGCTTAATAATTTTTTATTACGATTAATTTATGCGCGTTTTTTTACTGTTTTTGCTCATGCTCCCTATGCTGCTTGGCGGATGTTATCCTGAATCACTTGATTACAGTCCAGGTTGGGGAACACGCATAATTGTTGGTACAGTGAAGGAAGTAAACTCTCAACAACTTGAATCTCGTTCATTTATCATTGTGCTTGAATACTATTCAAACTTTGTCCTATTTGAAGATGAAACACTACTTTATGCTCCAAAAGCACGGGTGGTTTTTCCGGGAAAGAATGGTAAATTTCGTATTAGTTTTGATCTTAAAGCAACTGCCATAGATCTTACTTTTGTAGCATCAGGCTACAGTATGCAACGATTCCGTTTTAAAAGACAACTTGGAATTGGCGAATTGCGTTATGACGCAACGTTGTCCCGAAGTGATGTTTGGCAGAATGAATTCATTCTGCAAACAGCACCATTTTTGGAAAAATTCATCCTTGAACAACGTTACAGAATGCCGGATTCTCAACAGTTGTTTATTGGCAACTGGATGGCAGAAGAGCGCAGGAGATTTGTAGTGGAGAAATAAAATTTAAAACTGATCAAGCAAAAAAAGTTCGGATCCTATTATTATCATGAAATGCGTAGAAGACTTCATCCAAGGCCTCTGTTTTCCCAACTTCAACATGACCCTCAGAATCCAGACTAATCAATCCATACAAGTAGCTGAATTTATTACTCTCACTCATGGTTAAAGTTACTGCGTCATGTAGAGGCATACCATCTTCAACGCGTGTTACGATTTTCGCTGCAGCGGCCTGCTGAGTGATTTGCTCTCCAATACCTGTACAGGAAACACCAGCTTTTGTGGAAGCATAGGTTCCAGCAACAGTGGGGCAGTCACTGACTCTTCCTGGAATCTCATAGCCAATTCCTCCGGTCGATGTACCGGCAAAAATATGTCCTTCATTGTCAAGTGCCACTGTTCCGACTGTTCCGTGTTTCCCAGAACAACGTTTTTTGTAATCTTCTAAGCGTTCTTGAGTGACAGGATTATAATCATCCATTCCATTTTTGCGGCAGAATTCTGTGGCTTGAGCACCACTCAGAACCGTATTTTCTTCTTTAGACAGCAAGGCTGCAGCCTCAATAGGATTTCGGATATTTTGCACATTAATGACACCCGAAAATCTATTATTAGTCCCGTCCATCAAGGCGGAACTCATCCGCACCTGTCCATCAGCCTGTAGCTTGGATCCGGTTCCTGCGTTAAAAATCGGATCATCTTCCAACATTCTAATTGCATGACATACAGTTTCTTCAGCCGAACCTTTTTGTAGAATATCAAATGACTCCTCCCAGATTTTACAAAGGGAATCGTGCATTACCTGAGCGTGTTCTAGTTTGCCTTCAAGACTTCCGGCTCCACCGTGTATAATTAACTGCTCCAAGTTTTTTTATGTGTTGCGTCCAACCATTACAAAAGCAGACCAGTAAAAAGGCGCACTCCATTGTACATCGTCTAGCATTTCCAGACGTGCTTCACGCATTGCCTGACGCGCGGACATTCCAGTAAGAAATTTATCGTAAAATTTGGTCATCAAAAGTTGTGTCCCCGCGTCACTGACTTCCCAGAATGAATTGATAACATTCTTCACACCTGCTTCCTGAAAGGAGCGGCGTAGTCCGTAAACTCCTTCCCCTTCGTGTATTTCACCGAGACCGGTTTCGCAGGCAGAAAGAACAACCAATTGCGTCCCGGCTAATTCCAGACTTAATACTTCCATCGCTGTTAGAACTCCGTCATTATCTGTGTCAATTTCACCCAGCATTGGAGCGTTTGCGTTCAAACCAGCGAAGGCAAGTCCTGCACGCAACAATGGATTGTCAGCGGGGGGAGGGACGCTACTCGAACCGCGGCTGAGACCCTGGAGACGTTTTTTCAGCTTTTCGTCTTCCTTGAGGAAAAAACCATGAGTTGCAATATGAAGAACTTCTGGTGCACCAGACATATTACGGAGTAAATTCTCTTCAGCAACACGTTGAGAATAAATTGTGCTAGCACGACCATCATCCGAATTTGGATCTTTTGTATCAGCAACGGTTTTGATAACTTCACCTTCTTTTTCTGCACCCGGTAAAGGATCAAAATTAAGTCCGCGTAATCCCGATCCCATTCGAGCACCCTGTGCAACACTGGCGGAACGTTTGTTGGTTACTTTCCTTGCAGCGGGTGTTTTGAGAATTTTATCTGAATCATAGTCAGGTCCTGCAATTATAAGTAATTCTCCTTTGGCTGCTAGTAAAGGTTCCAAAGCTAAATCACGTGCAGAACTTACAATACGTAAATCAAAATTTTCCAGCAGGTAACTATCATCATCATCGGTCAAAACATCAAAAGGCAGGACATTCAGCAAACCATCCGGGGAAATAAAAATTGTGGCTGTTTCACCTAATCCTTCTGTGAGCGGTTGCCATAATTCCTCCCAAAGCTCTACTGCAACGCTTTTGACGTCTTCATCTTCTGCACCTTCATCCTGAACAATCTCACGCAGTTCCATGACCATGCTGCTGATTATTTCTAAATCTTCATATTCAAAAAAACTAAATTCTCCCTGATTAATAACAACTGCCAACATACGATATGTATCGTCCTCTCCACGGAAACTTATAAAATCTACTAACGCATTTTCACCCAAACCTTCTACTACTTCATCTACTGTTACCTGCTTGGTGGATTGGCGAAAACGCTGGCTTTGTTCACCCAGTTTGAGTTGGAGCATGTTGACCTTTTCCTCCAAATCAAAAACTATTTTTGGGAACTGTGCTCTGTTTTCATCAGTAGGCCCTGACAGTGTGAGTCCCGCCAGTTCTTTCCTAGTCTGAGTCAATTCTTTGGTTATTGACTGTAGCTCAGGTGCGCCTGACATCATGACTACCTGTTGAGTTTCACTGGTAATTTTGAGCAACAACCCCTTTCGCCTCAAGCTGACTTCAAAAAGATCCCTTGCGGTGCGCTCATCATTCATACTCAAGAGCATACGGATAAGGGCATGCTGTTCAGGTCTGTGGAGACTTATATAAGACTGCCGGGTATTGTCTCCTGCAACCCAGAGTACTCTATTCAAAAAGGCGTTACGCCGTTTAAATCCTGTTTTAAAGACATCATAAGCATCTTCAGATTTGCCCATTGTTTTGAGCAAATCTGCTAGGTTATTTAGTGTTTCAAAAGTATAAGGATGATTCTCCCCAAGAACTTCTTCTTCAAGTTTAAGAGTTTCGCGGAATATTTTAAGTGCTTCGTCTTTTTTACCCTGTACCACGTATAGTTCACCGATGTCATTCATACTTCGCAGGGTGTCCGCATGATTTTTGCCAAAAACTCTTGTTCTTCCTGCCAAGGCAGCTGAGATATTCTTTTCTGCTTCAACTAAATTTCCAAGTGACTTTTGTACACGTCCCAGATTGTTTAGAGCTTTCAGAGTATTCTGATGATCAACTCCCAATTGGTCACTCCATAATCGATGGACTTTTGTAAAAATTGGTCTTGCCTCTTCAAAACGATTGTCACGCAGGAAAAGGTAGGCTAAGTTGTTTTGATTGGATAGTGTGTTGGTGTGAGTTTCTCCAAAAATCTCTGTATTTAATTGAATTACGTTTTTATAATTCAATTCCGAACGTTCAAAATCTCCTTGCGATTCATAAAGGAAAGCCAGGTTGTTGAGCAAAGCAAGTGTGGTAGGATGACGTTCCCCTTGAATTTTTCCTGAGATGGCAAATGCTTTTTTGAAAAGTGGTTCTGCTTCATCATAAAGACCTTGATTTTCAAGTAATAGGGCCAGATTATTCATTACAGAAACTGACTGTGGCGATTCTTCGCCTAGCGCTTTAGTCATCAAGCTCATGGATTTGCGGAAAAGTTTTTCCGCTTTTTGGTAATCACCGAGGCGTCGGCGGACACTTGCCAGGTTATTTAGGTCACCAGCAGTATTTGGATGCTCTTCTCCAAGTAAAGAAAGATCAATTTCGTAAACCTGCTGATGATAAAGCAAGGCTTTTTTAAGCTTGCCTGTATCTTCATAAAGTTGAGCCAAATGACTTTTAATCTGCACAACAAGCGGATCTTCTTCACCATACTCTGAAACTGCTCCTTGCAGACTTTGTAAAAACAAGGTTTCCGCCTGTGAATATTTAGCCTGAAGACGGTAAATTTCTGCAAGATTATCTTTGCTTTCTAAATATAATAAATTTGTTTCTTCCAGAACTCCGCTCATCAAAGGCAGTGCTGTTTCAAATAATTCCTGCGCTTCTTTTAATTTACCCTGAGAAAGATACAACTGTGCTAATTTCACAGTGGTGTCTATTGTATCGGCATCTTTTTCACCTAAAAATTTTTTATATGCTTTTAGAGCCTGACTGAGCATATCCTTTGCTTCCGTGATACGTCCCAACTCCTGTAAATTCAAACCAACGGATTTCATTCTGAAAGCACGTTGCGGATCGCCTTCCTCAGAAAGACGGAGTGCCTCCTGGAACACCGGCTCCGCCATTTCAGGGTCAATCGAATTTAGAAATTCACCGTAATTGTCGAGTACTGAAAGTGTCTCTGGCGCTGCTTCTCCAAAGGAGGTAACGCAGGTTTCAAGTGACAGCTGGTAAATCTGGTTCGCCTCTTCCAGCTGGTCCAGTTCAGTATGAATTTGCGCGAGTAGCATTAAACTTGAAATAGATTTCAATGAACCTGAACCAAAAGCCTTTTCGGCGAGACTCACCGCCTCTTGGGCAGAATTTAAAGCGCTAGCCAGGTTGCCTTCCTGATAAAGCTGTTCTATTTCCGATTGCCTCAAGTTCCACAATTTTTCCGCATTTTCAGCTTCTGTTTGAGCAAAGACTGTTTCAGTAACACTCAGTGTTAACAAAAAAATTAGGAAAACCCATTTGATTAATGGCTTGAATAAAAAATTTCTATTTCGCATATGGACCTTTTTAGTAATTAATAATGGTCAATTATACATCATTTTTCGACATTTTTGCTGATTATCAAAAAAACTTTTTTAAAAGAATGTTAGTGCATCTTAAACTTACTTAATTCGCACAGTATAGCTCTCACAGTTCATATTTTAAATTAGAAAAACATGATTAAAATCGGGCACTGATCTCTTTCTTAAATTTAAGTTTCAAAACGCGCCTCTAAACTTTCTAAATTTTGTGTAGACGTCTCCCACTGTCTTATATTTTTTGAGAGTTGATCATTCAATTCGCTCTTTTCAATTTGTAATCTCTGGACTTCATTCGAAGAAGTTTGTTGAAAAAAGTCTTCAATACTAAATTTTTCATCAATCGCAGAAATTTTTTGTTCAGTCTCCTCAACCAAACTTTCGTAACGTGTTGCCTGTTTTTTCAATTTAGAAATCTCACGCTGCATTTTTTTACGTTTATCATAGCTCAATTCAGAAGTTGCTGGTTCTGGTGATGTTGTTTCTGATATTGTGGTCGAAAGAGGCTGGTCACGGTTCAGATGATCATCGCCAAATTTTTCCAGATATTCGTCATAACTTCCAGGAAAATCTCTAACACCATCAGGACTTAACTCGAGGATATGTGTTGCCACTTTGGATACAAAATGCCGATAGTGGCTTACCACCAGCACAGTTCCTTCAAATGCTTTCAATGCATCTCCCAGTGCTGCGACGCCTTCAAGATCCATGTGATTTGTTGGTTCATCGAGAACTAGGATATTCCTTTTTTCCAACATTATACGTGCAAAAAGCAAACGTGCGGATTCACCTCCACTCAAGGCGGAAACCTGTTTAAGTGCTTCATCTCCGGAAAACAAAACGCGTCCGAGTAATCCGCGGATTGCACCGATTGGTTCTTGAGGCGCTGTTGCATAAAGCCAGTCATAAGCACTGATTTTTCCGCGTAGCTGCTCGTGATGATCCTGCGCAAAATAAGAAGTATGTGCCTCATAACCCCACTCAAAAGTACCTTCCTCTGCAGCCAACTGATCCAGAATTATTTTCAGCAATGTAGATTTGCCAATGCCGTTTGGACCAATGATAGCAACTTTTTCCCCACGCTGAATTTCAAAAGAAATATTTTTCAGAACTTCTGTATCTTCAAATCGTTTGCTCAAATTTTTTACCGTAAGCACAGTCCTTCCTGAAGGGCGTGACTGTACGAAGCTTAAATCCGGAGAAATTCGCGAGGAACGCTTTACCTCAGGCACATCCATTTTGTCGAGTTGTTTTACACGTGACTGAGCTTGTCTGGCTTTGGTTGCTTTTGCACGGAAACGATCTACAAAAGACTGCAGCTCCGCCGTTTTACGTTCAAAACTTTTTATTTCTTTAAGTTTTTGTGTTTCAGCCAGCACCTTTGCTTCAAGAAATTGTTCGTAGTTTCCTGTGTAAAGCCGTAATTCCTCATAGTCTATGTCAACGATATAACCTGCTACAGCATTTAAAAATTTACGGTCATGTGAAATAAAAATTAGTGTTCCTTCAAACTGTGAACACAAAAATTTTTCTAACCAGTGGATTGAAACAATATCCAGGTGGTTTGTCGGTTCATCAAGAAGCAGAATATCGGGTTGTTGAAAAAGCAGCTGTGCTAACAACACACGCAATTTAAATCCTCCGGAAAGCGCACTCATCGGCCCGGTGTGATAAGGCTCTTCTATACCGAGGCCTGACAACAATTCAGCTGCAAAAGGTTCTGCTACATAACCATCTTCTTCTGCAATTATTTCTTCCAACTGCCCAAGCCTTTGTCCGGTTTTGTTGTCAAAATTTTCTTTCTCTAGCAATTTCTCTTTCTCAAAAATCGCATCAGACAAGACCGGACGTCCCAGCAGGACGACATCTATTACGCGCTTCTTTTCAAACTGGAAATGGTCCTGCTGCAGCACACCAACTTTCAAATCACGGGGAACTGAAATAGTTCCGGAATAAGGTTTTTCTTCACCGGTTATCAAACGCAGTAGTGTGGATTTCCCGGAACCGTTTGCTCCTACAAGACCATAACTTTTTCCGGGATCAAAAGTGATCGAAGATTTCTCAAAAAGAGTCTTTTTGCCATACTGCATGGCTAAGTCAGCAATGCTGATCATTTCAATTTTAAATGCTAAAATTATTTTTTACTGCACAAATCCCTTACCTCTCTTTGCTTTATGAGGTGAAAACGAATTAATCCAACAGTTTTTAATCATGTTTTAAAGGTTGATTCTAAAATAGATATATTAGATAAAAACCTGATAAATTTCAATGCAATTCTAAGATACTGATGCGCAGAGTCCATTGAATGAAGGCCTGGGTTGAGTTCTAATTATTTTATTGCTCCGGGGTTGCCGAGAATGGGTTATTAAGTTATTGTGAGTTGTGACTTAATTTATAATCAATAAACTCTCAACGCCTAATGCATCGTAGTGTAATAATCCAGGAGTACAGCGGAAATATTGATCAGCGACTTCCTGATCAGGAAGCTTTACTAATTCAACTCTGTGAGCATCTTTTTCGTTCCGGATTTGTTTTTCATGATTCGACTGAAACTGAGATTGAAGCCGGTGGCTCTGTGATATGTGACTTTTTTGATCAGGAAGCAGACTTGATTCGTGAAATTGTCTCCAGGGAACGCTTCAATGGTTTTAATGATTATCTGAACAATTTCGGCTGGTCTGCAAGGAAACTGCAAAAAAAGATCTGTCTGCGAATTCTGAAAGCATTTGATCGTTTAGCAAAAGGCAATCATCATCTTTTCAATATTCGTTATAACATCGCACAAGGTTTGCGTCAGACTCAAAACCATGCTCTTTATGATCTGCTCTTGTATATTGAAACGTATTACAGTCTGATTTTAGCGAGGCAGGAGACAAAACCCGAAGGTACGTCAGAGGAGAATGATTTTTCAAAAAAGAACTATAAACTGGGAGACTTGATGCAGTTAAGGAGTCAGCTACAGGAACGCCTAGAAGGACGTGAACTGGTTAAGGGATTCCTGAAGCATATCGCGAAGGAAAGAGGCGTATCTCCAGAATCTCTTGTGCCGCAAGAAAAAAAACAAGATCGTAAATATCCCACAATATTATTTTCCCGGCCCTCAAAACAAACTCTATCTGGC
>Ga0115012_10000750_pt1 | contig 18518 bp, 12 predicted proteins | sample TroAtlMetagenome_FD_88706 | JGI IMG/M metagenome (GOLD analysis project Ga0115012, IMG submission 88706) | Marine eukaryotic phytoplankton communities from Atlantic Ocean - Tropical Atlantic ANT10 Metagenome | ecosystem: Environmental > Aquatic > Marine > Oceanic | place: Tropical Atlantic...
GCTCGTCAATTCGCCGAGCAAATGGAGAAGCCAGATATTGACCGCATCTCCGGACTTCCTCCCACAGTCGCGATAGAACAGCGTATTTCACAAGGGGGAGGAAAGTCCACCGTCGCAACCGTAACAGAGGTCTATCATTTTCTTCGCCTCCTTTACGCAAAACTTGGTACTCAGCATTGCCCTGAGTCCGGGGAACCCGTGATCCCCCAAACCGAGGACGCCATCGTTGAGGCGGTCCGTTCTCATTTGAAGCAGGGACCCGTCGACATCCTCGCTCCGGTTGTTCGAGGGAGAAAAGGCTTTCATAGTGATGTTGCTGCGTGGGCCGAGCGGCAGGGATACACCCGCCTGCTCGTGGACAACCAGTGGAAGGAAGTTGAGACATTCGAGCGACTCGAACGCTTCCAGGAGCATGATATTGACGTCCTCATCCTGCAGGTTTCGAAGGCCAGCACCCGCATTTCAGCTCTTCGAGAGGCAGTAGCAACTGCCCTCCAATTGGGAAAAGGAACCCTTCGGCTCCTCGATTCTGGCAACTTTCTGCACCCTTTCTCGAAAGCACGCGTAAGCCCAGTCACTGGCCGCTCCTTCGAGGCTCCTGATCCCGCCCACTTCTCGTTCAACTCCCCGCGCGGATGGTGCAAAACCTGCAGAGGGCATGGAGAGGTCATGCCCAGCCAAAAGCGCTCCCGGAAGTCGAGGCGAGATTCCTTCAATTCCAAAACGGAGGCTGAAATTGACTTTGATCGGAAGCTGGACCGGGCGGACAAGGAAGAACTCGTTATTTGCCCGGACTGCCAAGGAAGCCGCCTGAACGAGATCTCCCGGGCCATCCGGATTCAAGATTATGCTATTCAGGATCTTACCATGCTCCCGGTCTCGGAGGCGGCCGCCGCGGTGGAGAAATTCCACTTTACCGGGAGAGCACGCACGATTGCTCGCGATATCATCCCTGAAATTGTTCAGCGCCTGCTTTTCCTCGAGAAAGTTGGTCTGGGCTATCTCCAACTTAATAGATCTGCCCGAACTCTTTCTGGCGGCGAGGCTCAGCGTATTCGTCTGGCAGCCCAGCTGGGCTCCAACCTCCGGGGTGTCCTCTATGTTCTGGATGAGCCTACGATTGGGCTCCATCCCCGTGACAACCAGAAGCTCCTCGATACGCTCGAGACCCTGAGAGCAAAGGGCAATTCCCTCCTCGTGGTCGAACACGATGATGAGACGATGGAGCGGGCAGGACATATTATAGATCTTGGCCCCGGGGCCGGACGCCATGGCGGAGAAATTGTTGCATCTGGCACTCTGGAGAAGATCCGGAAGCTGAAAAAGTCGATAACGGGCCAAGCCCTGGCCAACCCCCTCTCCCATCCTATCCGGGGTCAACGGCGGTCTTTGCCAAAAGCCTCCGCAAGAACAGGATGGCTCAGGCTCAAGGGGTGTTCCGTAAATAATCTCAAGAACATCGAGGTCCGGATTCCCCTCGAGCGCCTGACTGTGATCACCGGGATCTCCGGCTGCGGAAAGTCTTCTCTCATGAGGGGCACACTTGCCGAGCTCTTCAAGCGGAACCCAGACAAGACATGGGCTTCCGCTTCAGGGGTAAAATCAATCCGCCATTGCTACGAGGTCGACCAGTCTCCCATTGGTAAGACCTCTCGATCCTGCCCCGCGACTTACGTGAAGATCTTCGATGAAATTCGCAAACTCTTTGCTCAGCTTCCGGAGGCGCGCATGAAGGGATTCGATGCCTCCCGATTTTCCTTCAACAATGCGAGTGGCCAGTGCCCCGAGTGTAAAGGGAACGGGCGAATTAAGCTGGAAATGGACTTTCTCCCCTCCACGTGGACTCATTGCGAGAGTTGCAACGGCAAACGCTATAATCCTGCCACTCTTGCAATACGATACAATGGCCAGTCCATCGGCGATGTTCTCGCTATGACCATTGACGAAGCTGCTGAGTTTTTCGCCGCCCACGGAAAACTGCACAGGACCTTGTCCCTTCTTAAGGAAACCGGACTCGGTTATCTCCAGATCGGACAGCCGAGCCCTACCCTCTCTGGCGGAGAGGCCCAGCGGATCAAGCTTGTAACCGAACTGACCCGCGGCCGGATCAGCAAAACCTCGATCAAGTCGCGAAAACCCCAGGCTAACCTCTATCTCATTGAAGAGCCATCAATCGGACTTCACCTCGAGGACGTAAAAAGACTGATCGACGTCCTTCACCGTTTAGTCGAGGAAGGACATACCGTGGTAGTGGTCGAGCACCACACCGGAATCATGGCCGAGGCAGATAATATTATCGATATGGGCCCTGAGGCGGGAGAATCCGGAGGACGCATAGTTACACAAGGGCCCCCGGAAAAAGTCGCCAATTCGAAAACCTCTCGAACGGCTCCCTTCCTCAGAGCAGCCCTGAAAGGTTAAGGGCTTGGGCCGGTTACGGAGAAGGACCCATCCCCTGATAAGATGAGATTCCCAGAACCCGCTGGGATTTTGCAAGATCCCCCAAATTTTCCCCGTAAATAAACTATCTTAGCGTCTCGTTGCTCTCTTCTGCTCTTATCTAAAAGATTTGCTTGCTCCCAGAGCAACACGGCCCATGTTCCCGCCAGAATGAAAAATATCCTCCTCATCCTTACAGCTGCGGCATTGATGATCCCGGTTTCCCGGGCCGAAGAGAAAGCGGATGCAAACAAAGCTGACGTCAAGGTCACCATCACTGGTAACGACCAGATGAAATACGACAAAGCCGAGATCGAGGTAAAGGCGGGCCAAACCGTCGCCCTTACTTTCAAGAATATCGGAGCTCTCCCTAAGGCTGCCATGGGCCATAATGTGGTGATCCTGAAGCCCGGCTCTGATATCCCAAAGTTTGCCATCGGTGGCGTAGCCAACGCGGCCGGAGACTATCTCCCTCTCGACCCTGCACTCATCGCCCAAATTGTCGCGAAGACCAAAATTCTGGGGCCTAAGGAAGAAGAAACGATCGTCTTCAAGGCTCCCGCTGCGGGGGACTATCCCTTCCTATGCACGTTCCCGGGGCACTTCGGTGTCATGAAGGGAATACTCAAGGTCAAATAAGACGGTTCTTTCACCCTCACCGAAACAAGCCACGCCTCGGCGTGGCTTTTTATTTTGTGAGCTAGCACCCAACAGGAAACTCACTTTTGCAGCCAGCATCTTCAGGGAGTGCTCTCTGCGCCCCCACCTTCGGCGCTATCCGGGCAGCTATCGTCTGCACTTTCCTCTCCGACCGGAAAGCAATGGCCATTAAGTCAGGTAGGAATTCCTGCTGCAGGCAGGATCCATAGCTGCAGGGCTAGGTAAAGCCCCACGATCCCTCCGGCTACGAGGAACCCTCCGAGGAAACCCCTCGGTTTTCTGTGCTCCCTGTCTTCGCGCGCCTTCATGGACTGAGAAGTAAACTCTTCCCCCTCAAGATAGGGCCAAGTCGTATCCTAGCTACTAGAAAAGATATTCCCTTCCTGAGAATTCGAGAACGACCCCTGAAGATCTTGAAAGTCCCTCGTTCCAAAAGATCCGTAGGGCTTCCTGCATTGCGATCGGAACGGGATCTGCATACATTGCTATATGATCAAGGCCCTTCGCCTCCTCATTGTAGTCACAGTGATGGCAGCTCCTACGCTATTAGCACAGCACCAGCACTTTAAGAATTTGGAATGGCGAGAGCGCCTGACCGATCATTTTGCGCTGCGAGCAAAGGGAACGAACCATGACCCAGCTCGTCGCTATGCGGAAAAGGTCTGGGACGAGTGCGTCCGGGTTCTCCCTGGACTCGAAGAGGACTTCGGACAGAACAAATTCAGGACCCCTGGCGGCGCTTCGGGCTCTGAAACCGCTCCTTACCGCTTCACGGTCTACCTCGTTGGCTCTGGCCACGACTACACCACTGTTCTCGAGCAGGAACAGCAACGAAGCGGATGGGATGCGAACCAGCTCCAATCCTGCAGGATTACTCGCAACTACGGCGACCCTCAGAACCGCTACCGGGTACTCTGCAAAGCGGACCCCGAACGATCCGCCGGAGGAGAGACCGACCTGACGCCCGTATTTGTCCATGGCACCGCAGCCACAATCCTTAAAGGCCGGGGCCTGTCAGGATCCATGCCCTTCTGGATGACTGCGGGGTGGGGCTACTATGTGGAGCACCGCATCTTTCGGCTCTGCCGGGTGCACTACATTGATTTCAAGACCTATTACGCGAACGAAAAGGCAGATTTCAAACGTGGGGCTACCCTTGAGGCAGACGAATCATGGCCCAGCCCGTTGAAAAAAATGTGCCGGAAGGAGATCCGGGAGACTCTCGACTCGGTATGTAAGGCCGAAATCCTTTCCCTTACACCTAATCAGTCGGGCTATATTTTCGCCCTGACCTACTTCCTTGTAAGCACTGACGAGAATATCACGAAATACCAGAAGCTGGTTGAGCGATCCCGCCAGGGCGAAAAAATCACCAAGTCTGTTCTTCTGGAGGTCTATGGCTACGAAGACGATGCCGCTTTGGAAAAGGACTGGTATGAGTTCATGGAAAGCCGGGAATTCCGGTAGGCCTCGCAAAACTCCCCGTCTTGCTTGCCCAGGTCCGCTAGTAGTATTCCTGGAGGGGTTTCACCTTGAACTCCCGTTGCTGCAGGGAGCGAATCGCCTTCACACTTGCGTCTGCCGCAGAAAGATTCGTGCAAAGGCTGACCTTGTTGGCCACTGCGGTGCTCCGGATGATGACCTCATCCTCCCTTGATTCATGACTACTTGGGGTATTCACCACAAACTGGATCTCCCCGTTTTTCATCATATCCAGAACGTTCGGCCGCTTCCGTTCAGCGAGTTTGTAAAGACGCTGGGCAGTAACTCCGGCTTCCTCCAAGGCACGGTGAGTTCCCCCGGTGGCGAAAAGGGTGAACCCCGCTTCAACGAACTGTGAAGCGATCGTGATTGCCTCCTCCTTGTCACGGTCACTTACCGAGATGAAGACATTTCCCTCCATGGGCAGCGGATTGAATGCGCTTATCTGGCTCTTTGCGTATGCCATCCCAAGATCCTCATCAATGCCCATCACCTCTCCCGTGGACTTCATCTCGGGTCCAAGAACAATGTCGATGCCGGGGAATCGAGGCCACGGAAAGACCGCTTCCTTGACGTTATAGTGAGCAGGCACAATACGCTCGGTAAGCCCCAGATCAGGAAGTTTCTCTCCCACCATGATCTTCGCCGCGATCTTAGCCAGTGGAACCCCGATTGCCTTCGAAACGAAAGGCACCGTTCGGGAAGCCCTTGGGTTCACCTCGATCACGTAGAGCTCTCCATCCTTGACGGCAAACTGAATATTCATGAGGCCCTTGACCTTCAATTCTCTCGCAAGGTTGATTGCAGCCTCCTCAATCTCTGCCTCAATCTTCTCCCCCAGACTGAAAGCAGGAATGACACAGGCCGAGTCTCCTGAATGAACGCCAGCATGCTCAATATGCTGCATGATTGCTCCCACAACCGTATTCTCTCCATCGGAGATACAATCAACGTCCACCTCGGTGGCCCCATCGAGGAAGCGATCTACAAGCACGGGCCGCTCCGGAGAGGCATCGACCGCCTCTCGCATGTAACGACGCAACTCCTTATCATCATAGACAATCATCATGGCCCGTCCCCCTAGGACAAAGGACGGACGCACCAATACAGGGTATCCGATTCTGCCCGCAACCTCGACGGCTTCCTCCTCGGAGACCGCCGTTCCTGCCTCAGCCTGCTGCAAGCCCAGACCGTCAAGCAGGGCTGAGAAATGCTTTCGGTCCTCGGCGAGCTCGATGGATGCTGGAGATGTCCCAACGATAGGGACTCCATGTCGCTCAAGATCGGCGGCAAGATTGAGAGGGGTCTGCCCTCCGAACTGAACGATCACCCCGTCAGGGTTTTCCTGATCGCAGATATTCAGGACGTCCTCCAGCGTAAGCGGCTCAAAAAACAGCTTGTCACTGGTATCGTAGTCCGTGGAGACAGTTTCCGGATTCGAGTTAACTATAATTGTCTCATAGCCCAATTCCTTCAGCGCGAACGAGGCGTGCACACAGCAGTAATCAAATTCTATTCCCTGCCCGATCCTGTTGGGTCCTCCCCCTAGGATGATAATCTTCTTCGTCTCTGAGTCCCGGGCTTCGTTTTCGTCACCATAGGTCGAATAATAGTAGGGCGTGTAAGCCTCGAACTCCGCAGCACAGGTATCAACAAGGCGGTAGGTTGGAAGAATGCCTACTCCTTTTCTCTTTTCTCTGACCGAATCCTCCGACTCCCCTCGGGCAAGAGCGATCTGCTTGTCGGAGAAACCAAGCTTCTTCGCCCGGCGCAAGTCAAGATCTGCCAGATTTGCTCCCTCGTCTGCGATCTCCTTAAGGTGCACAAGAAACCAGCGATCGATCTGGGTGGCCTCGAAAAGATCTTCGACGCTCCAGCCATGCTCAAACGCGACCTTGATCCAGTAAATCCGTTCACAGTTGGGCACGTGCAGCTTGCGCTCAATATCCTCGCGAGACGGATTGGCTGGATCCTTGCCGTCCCAACCAAATCCATGGCGGCCTGTTTCGAGTGAACGGAGGGCTTTCTGCATGCTTTCCTTGAAGGTCCGGCCGATGCTCATGGCCTCGCCGACGGACTTCATCTGGGTCGTAAGGACAGGATCTGCCGCAGGAAATTTTTCGAAGGTAAAGCGTGGCACCTTGGTCACCACATAATCGATGGTGGGTTCAAAGCTGGCCGGCGTCTCCCGAGTAATATCGTTGGGGAGTTCGTCCAGAGTGTATCCAACCGCAAGTTTGGCCGCGATTTTGGCAATCGGGAAGCCCGTCGCTTTCGAGGCTAGCGCTGAGGATCTGGAGACTCGCGGGTTCATTTCGATCACCACCACCCGGCCATTTTCAGGGTCCACCGCAAACTGAATGTTTGACCCCCCAGTCTCCACCCCAATTTCACGGATAACCGCAAAGGATTGATCCCGCATGATCTGGTATTCCCGGTCGCTCAAGGTCTGGGCAGGAGCAACCGTGATGGAATCGCCCGTATGGACCCCCATGGGATCCAGATTTTCGATCGAACAAATGACGACACAGTTGTCTGCGCAGTCGCGCATGACCTCCATCTCAAACTCTTTCCATCCCAGAAGGCTCTCCTCAACAAGGACCTCGGTAACAGGAGAGAGGTCTAATCCTCTCGCCACGATCGTTTCGAACTCCTCCTTGTTGTAGGCTATTCCTCCTCCACTGCCACCAAGGGTATAGGCAGGCCGTATAATCAGGGGGAACGTTCCGATCTCCGCCGCAACACTTCGCGCATCCTCCATGGTATGGACAACACCAGACTGCGGAAGGTCCAGACCAATCTTGAGCATGGCCTCCTTGAAAAGTAATCGATCCTCCCCCTTGGCGATCGCATCCGCGTTAGCTCCGATCATGCGCACGTTGAGCTCCTGGAGAGCCCCACTGTGCCACAAGTCCATGGAAGCATTAAGAGCGGTCTGACCCCCAAGGGTGGGAAGGAGCGCGTCCGGCTTCTCCTTCTCAATGATCTTCCGAATCACCTCAGGTGTGATCGGTTCGATATAAGTTCGATCCGCAAACTCCGGATCGGTCATAATGGTGGCCGGATTGGAGTTCACCAGGACGACTTCGTAGCCCTCTTCCCGTAACGCCTTACACGCTTGCGTCCCGGAGTAGTCAAATTCACACCCCTGACCGATGACGATCGGTCCCGACCCAATTAGCAGGATTTTTTGCAGGCTCGTGTCCTTTGGCATTCAGCTTGTCTGGCCTAAACTTTCGTTTTACTGCCAAGCGCCCGGCTCGGGGTCAAGACCAGCCCGAAAAAAAGATACTTTGAAGTCACAAAACCTGCCTTTTCTGCCCGGATTGTGAACAACTTCTCTGTCTGCCGCATGACCCGGGGCACCGCTAGACGCGCCGGCGTTTCCGCTTCAAATTCAACTGGGCCATCGACTTGGAGATCGACGCCTGAATGGCCGCCACCTCCTCTGCGTTATCAGAGCTATCTATATTGGCGAGGGATTCTTCCGCGCGCTTCATCGCTTCCTCCACCTTTTTCTCATCGATTTCGCTATCGGTCACCGCAAGGTCGGCAAGAATCGTAATTTTTTCCTGAGTCACCTCGGCAAAGCCAGAACCTATGGCGAGCTCCTCTATTTTCCCATCCACTTTATAGCGCAATTCTCCCGGGCTCACACCGGTCACTAACGGAGCGTGCCCAGGCAGGGCTCCCAGCTCTCCTTCCGTTCCCGGAAGGTAGACGTTTTCCACCTCCCCGGAGAAGACCTTCCGTTCGGGAGTAACAATTTCGAGGAGTTCTGGCATTTGCTGACCTGTGTCTGGTGTCCTTGGAGAAAGAGCTTAAGGGGCCTATTCCTTCTCGACCGTACCGATCGCGCCCTTCATGTAGAAATTACTTTCAGGCACGTCATCATGCTTACCGTCGAGAATCTCTGCGAAGCCCTTGACGGTGTCATCGACCGATACGTAGACACCCGGCGTTCCAGTGAAGACCTCTGCCACGCTGAAGGGCTGCGAGAGAAAGCGCTGAATCTTACGAGCTCGGAAAACCGTGAGCTTATCCTCATCAGAAAGCTCATCCATACCCAGAATCGCAATGATGTCCTGCAGGTCCTTGTAACGCTGAAGCACAGTCTGGACCCCACGTGCGACCCGGTAGTGCTCCTCACCCACCACGTCAGGCGCAAGGGCGGTAGAAACAGAAGCCAGAGGATCCACCGCAGGGTAAATCCCAAGCTCCGCAAGAGAGCGCTCCAGCACCACCGTGGAATCAAGGTGGGCAAAGGTATTGGCAGGAGCAGGGTCCGTCAGGTCGTCTGCTGGCACATACACTGCCTGGAAGGACGTAATGGAACCCTTGTTAGTAGAGGTGATTCGCTCCTGAAGGCCGGCCATCTCCTCCGCGAGAGTCGGCTGGTAACCCACCGCGGACGGCGTTCGTCCGAGCAGAGCCGAAACCTCCGAGCCCGCCTGAGAAAAGCGGAACACGTTGTCCACGAAGAGCAGCACGTCCTGATTCTCTTCGTCCCGGAAATACTCAGCCATCGCGAGGGCAGACAGGGCGACCCTGAGACGCGCTCCCGGAGGCTCATTCATCTGCCCATAGGTAAGCGCAACCTTTGATCCCTCACTGATCACCGTAGGCATGCCATTCTCATCGAGCTTAAGCTCCCCATTGGAGTCCTTCTCGGCGTTGATAACGCCTGCCTCGATCATTTCCATCCAGAGGTCGTTTCCTTCCCGGGTCCGCTCACCCACTCCGGCAAACACGGAGTAACCTCCATGATTCTTCGCGATGTTATTGATGAGCTCCATGATCACCACGGTCTTGCCCACACCAGCACCTCCGAAGGCACCCACCTTGCCGCCCTTGGTAAAGGGGCAAATCAAGTCGATCACCTTGATCCCGGTCTCCAAGATTTCGGCAGAGGTAGACTGATCAGTCAAAGGAGGAGCGGCTGCGTGGATCGGGTAGCGCTTCTCGTGAGGAACTGGTCCGAATCCATCCACCTCGTTACCCGTTACGTTAAAGATCCGGCCTAACACTCCACTACCAACTGGCACGGTGATCGGGTCGCCGGTATCAGAGACAGGCATACCCCGCTTCAGTCCGTCCGTGGTTGTCATTGCCACCGCCCGTACCCAGCCATCACCTAGGTGCTGCTGAACCTCAAGGACAAGGGTCGTTTCTGAGCCATAGAGGTCATAGGTGACCTCGAGGGCGTTGTAGATGGCAGGAAGTTTCTCTGCATTGGAGAAATCGGCGTCCACCACGGCGCCAATGATCTGCACGATAGTTCCGGTATTGCTCATAGTTGTGGGCGGGTTGGTCTCGGAAGAGTTTGTTGTGTAGGAAAATCTTAGTTCTAGCCTTCTATTCCATCGCCTTCATGGCGGTGGTGATCTCGAGAAGTTCTGAGGTAATCGCAGCCTGTCGCACCTTGTTATATTCGAGAGTGAGGTCCTTGATCATCTGCTCAGCGTTGTCTGTGGCAGCCTTCATGGCCACCATCCGCGCTGAGTGCTCGGACGCCCGGGCTTCGAGGATCATCTGGTAGACTTGGTAGTTGAGATAAAGAGGCAGCAGGCGATCAAGTACTCCCTCCGTATCCGGCTCGAAGATATAGTCCCGGGATTGATCAGTTTCTCCGACCTCGGCGCCTTCTCCCATTCCCTCGTAGGACCGCTTCTCGGCCAGCTTGGACTCTTCAACCGGAAGCAACTGCTGGATCCAGGGAGTCTGGGTCAGGGTCGTTTCGAAATTGGTAAAGGCGACCTTTACGGAGCTATATTCTCCGGTAAGAAACTGATCGGTGAGATAGCCTCCGAGAGGCTTGGCATCCGCAAAAGGAGTAGGATCTGCCACCTCCCAGTCGGAGACGATGTTCTGCCCGAGCTTGCCGAGCGATAACCGCAATTTACGCCCTACCGTTACAACCTCGGTGTCATCGCCTACCTCAGCTCTGACCTTCTTCAAGAGATTGGTGTTGAGACCGCCACAGAGCCCCTTGTCCGTAGAAATGACCAGCAGAAGTTCTTTTTTCCCTGCAGGCTGCTTCAGTAAGACGTGCTCCTCCTCGCTGAGGTTTTCCTTGAGGTCTACCAAAACCCGGTTCAGGCGGTCCGCGTAATCCCGACCTGATAGCGCCTGATCCTGAGCCTTTTTCATCTTCGCGGCCGCCACCAGCTGCATCGCTTTGGTGATCTGCGAGGTGTTCTTGACCGACTTGATTCGTCGGCGGATGTCGCGAAGGTTGGCCATTCTTCAGGTAACCGTGATCTTTTTCTGTATCTGTTTGCTATTGCTTGAGCAGGCGGAAGGGAACATCGGGCACCCTTAGCTCCACGTAGCCTTGAAATCCTTGAGAGCTGTCTCCAGTCCGCTGACGACGGGATCCGTAAGAGCCTTTTCATCGAGAATGAGCTGCAGGAGATCCTGCTTGCGGGTGGCGAGAAACTCTTCAAGCGCCTCCTGGCATTCCTTGATTCTCTTCACCTCAACATCATCGAAATATCCATTCTGCATCGCCCAGAGAATGGCGACCTCCTGGTCGAGCCCCAGAGGGCTGTATTGGTTCTGCTTAAAGAGCTCCACGATTCGCTCCCCCCGCTCAATCTTGGCCTTGGTGGCATCATCGAGGTCCGACCCGAACTGGGCAAAGGCCTGAAGCTCCCGGAACTGAGCCAGATCGAGCTTGGTTGTTCCCGATACCTTCTTGATCGCCTTGGTCTGAGCTGCAGATCCCACCCTCGAAACCGAGAGGCCGACCGAAATCGCAGGCCGGATACCTTGGTAGAACAGATCCGTCTCGAGGAAGATCTGACCATCCGTAATCGAGATCACATTGGTCGGAATGTAGGCCGAGACGTCCCCTGCCTGGGTCTCAATGATGGGAAGTGCTGTGATGGAGCCTCCGCCCTCCGCGTCAGAGAGGCGGGCAGAGCGCTCGAGCAGCCGGCTGTGCAGGTAAAACACGTCCCCGGGGTAGGCCTCCCGGCCAGATGGCCGGCGAAGCACGAGAGACACTTGGCGGTAGGCCACGGCCTGCTTGGAAAGATCATCATAGACGATCAGGACATCTTCTCCCTGATCCATGAGATATTCCGCCATCGCGCAGCCCGCGTAGGGCGCGAGAAACTGATTGGTGGCGGAATCAGAGGCCGCGGCGGCGACCACAATCGTATTCTCCATCGCTCCAGCCTTTTCCAGCGTGGAAATTGTCCGGGCAATATTGGACTGCTTCTGCCCGATCGCCACGTAGACGCAGTAGAGCGGCTTGTGGTTTTTCAGGGTCCCTTCCTTCGCAGCTTTATTCTGCTGCGCCTGCGCAATAATCGTATCCACCGCAATAGTGGTCTTGCCGGTAGAGCGGTCTCCAATAATGAGCTCTCGCTGTCCCCGCCCAATCGGAATCATGGCATCAATTGCAGCAATACCCGTCTGCACCGGCACGCTCACTGACTTTCTCTTAATGATCCCGGGAGCAATTTTCTCGACTGGATAATTGTCGTCGGCCTGAACATCTCCCTTGCCGTCTACCGGACGACCAAGGGCATCGACCACCCGGCCCAGCAGCCCTTTACCAACCGGGACAGAAAGGAGCTTTCCGGTCGTGTGGCACTCATCCCCTTCGGCGATATGCCTGGATTCGCCGAGCATCACGACTCCCACCTCGCCTTCCTCAAGGTTGAGGGCAAGGCCAAAAAGATTTCCCGGAAACTCGATCATCTCATTGAGCTGCACCTCGCTGAGGCCCTCGACCTTGGCGACGCCATCACCGATTTCCCGGACGGTCCCCACGTTGGTCTTAGCGACCCCGGCAGAGACGTTTGCGATTTCCTGTTCCAGTTCCTGAAGGATATTACTCATGACAGTGGGAATTGAATTTGAGAGAGAACGTAAGTTAGAGAGTGGTTAAAAGGAGTTGGAAAGGCGCTCGAGGCGGGTTTTGACGCTGCCATCCCAGACATCATTGCCGACTCGTACCCGCATTCCGCCGAGAAGTTCCGGGGTCACCTTGAACTCGAAGGTGAGGTCATCCCCATATTGGCGGGAGAGACTGGCCTTGACCCTGTTTTGGGACGGATCGTCCAAAGTCTTGGCGCTCTCGACGAGGACCTGCCGCCGCTCCATCTCAAGCCGGATCAGCCTTTTGAGCTCGTGCAGAATCGCCTGCCAGCCGCGCGGCTTGGATTCTGCGACTTTCTTGAAAACCCGGCGCAGCTTCTCATCGACCACCCGGTCTCCTTCAACGCACATGCGGAAGGCTCGTCGGGCGGTGGTTGCTGCTTCGCGGGAAATTTTCATTGTAGTAAAAACCGTCGACTAGCTTTCAACTTCGGCCATCGCCTCTTCGTTGATGCGCTGCTGGTCATCATCATTGAGAACTTTGCCCGTCACCTGAGCGGTGCAGTTCGAAACCAGGCGGCCAAACTCTCGCTTGAGGTCCGCGTGCATCTTGTCCTTCTCTCCACGGGCCGCCTCTTCGGCCTTGGCGATAATTCCCTTGGCTTCCGCAGAAGCTTCCTGAGTCTTTTTCTCGCCCATGATGGCCGCACTTTCCTTGGCCTCCTCAATCAATCGCTTGGCACGCTCGTTGGCCTCCTGAACCGCCTCCTGGGTCCGCTGCTCACTCTCCGCAATCTGCTTCTCAATCTCTGCAAGCTTGGCTTCACCATCCGCGATTCTCTTTTTCCGAGCATCCAGCATTTCCCTCACCGGGCCATAGGCAAACTTCTTCAACACCGCACAGACAATGAGGAAGTTGAGCAGCTGGCAGAAGAAGGTGACCGGGTAAATCTTGAACGTGTTAAAGATCTCGGAGGCAACGTTGCCGCCTTCGGCTTCAGTCGCAGCCGCTGCTGCGAGGACCAGAATGTTATCGAGGGGCATGAGGAAAGAGGGGGACTGGAAACGAAACTTAGACTGGGAGGGAGGGCACTCCGGCGAGCGCCCTCCCTAAATTCCTGTTATCCGAGGAAGATGGAGATGAAGATGAGCCCCTCCGCCAGTGCGGCGAAGATAATCCCAATCGTCAGGATTCCACCCTGAGCGCCAGGGTTGCGGCCTACGGCCTCAGCGGCCTTGGCGCCAACCAAGCCCACTCCAACACCAGCTCCAACGGCAGCAAGTCCAACGTGGATTTTACCTTCTATCGCAGCAAGAAGCTCGAAAAGGTAAGGAACGTTGGCAAGAAATTGCATGAGGATGTCCATTGTTTCTATTGTTATTGTTTATTTCGTTCGTTTTACCGGTTTCCACGTGCTCCATGGTCCAACCGATAAGAGTGTTTCTAGGATTTAGCTGCAGGGGAGCCGGCTGCTGGTTCGGGGTCAGGTTCAGCGTGCCCACTCTCCTCATGGTCTTCGTCATGATGCTCACACATCAGCTTGGTAAACACGGCGCACAACAGGACGAAAACGAGGGCCTGGATCAGACCCACCAGAAGTTCCAGGAAGTAGAAAGGCAGGGCCGGTGCCCACTTGAGAAAGTCGGGCACCTTGTCCATGATCATAAGGGTTTCCAGCATGTTCTCACCGGCGTACACGTTGCCGTATAGCCGGAACATCAGAGCCACCGGACGGACCGCAATGGAGATCACCTCGATGACTCCGACAAAAAGAAAGAGAGGCACCATCAGGACCAGCATCAACTTTGAAAAATCCCCCTTCGGCGCAAAAATGTGCGCGATGAAATTCTTGGGACCGATCTCGGTGAACGCCCAGTAAAACCATAGCCCGAAGAAGGCAGCCGACATGGCCATGGTCAAATTGAGATCCGCGTTCGCTCCTCGAAAAAACGGACGAAACTGGTCACCAGCCGGCGCATTTTCGGCCGTCAGTCCAATCGTTCCTACCCCCGGAATCAATCCCGCCCAGTTGCAGCAAAGAATCAGGATAAAGGAGGTGGCAAAAAACCAGAACGATCTCCTCGCGAGATGTTCTCCCATGATGCCGGCGAAGAAATTAAAGAGGCTTTCAACCATCCACTCCACGAGATTCTGGAGGCCACTGGGAACCAGTTGCATTTTCTTGGTTGCCAGACGACACACGATAATGATCCCGAGTGCGACCACCCACACCATGATCATCGAGTTGGTAATTGGGATTCCGAAGGGCTTGGCCACTAACTCCGCACTCTGGGGAAGGTGGTCATGACCGGAGGCGGCAAACGCCTCGCCAAGCCCCAAAAAGAGAAAGGGGACCAATGCAACCAGTCGGGAGAACTGGAGGGCCACGAAGCGGGATCTCGACGGCATTTGAGGAAGAAGCTTGGCGGTGAATAGAGGGCCCCCCTGATACGGGCAAGATGAATTTGTGAAATCATTCACAAAGTCTGCCCTGACCAACTGCTGCAGACTGTCGCACCAGCCGGGATGGCCCCCATTTTGCCCCAGAGGGCACACCAGCAACCTGCCCGTTGCAGCGGCTATGGCCCTTGAATTTCAGCCCTAGCTAACCTTTCTGCAAACCCCGCGAATTGCCTAGCCCGAGCAGTGGGGGTCCGCCACAGGCCTGATCCCCTACCAGCCACCGCCGCCGCCGCCGCCGCCACCACCTCCGGATCCACCGCCACCACCACCTCCTCCGCCGCCGCCGCCGAAGCCGCCCCCCCCGGAGGAAGGTGCGCTGGCAGAGGAGCTCAAGGACCCCGTGAAGCTTCCAGAAAGATCGCTTACAAAGCCACTCATCCCCCCACCACTCGTAAAGCCTGAATCGCTTCGGTAAAATCCCGGGCTGTAAGAACCCGAGGACGAGTCTACCCCCGCCGCCTTCAGGACCTCCTCAAATTGCTCTCCCCACTGCTGCTCACAGCCGAGTGCCACCGCGTAGGGCAGGAACTCCTCAAACAGCTCAAGGGTCTTCTCCGGAGTTTCCGGTGGAGCATAGAGCCGAAGACGGTCTTCTTCCGCGACACTCAGGTAGCGCCGGAACCCCTCAATCTCATCCAGCAATTTTCTCCCGAGACGCGTTGGCGCATTGATTAGGTGGTAAAAGACATGAAACAGCACGCCGGCAAAAAGAGTGCCCGCGCCGGCGACCCATGAAGGAATATAAATGTCGAAAGCGTCAGGGGGGAAAATCTGCACAACCCAAACGGAGAACCCGACGAAAATGTAGAAGGGCCACATCAAGCTCATGACACCGTGAGATGGTCGAGTGCCGGCAAATAACCCAAAGAAGGCAATGAGCCCACCACCAAGAATCACCGGAAACATGGCTATCATCAAATACAGCCATCCAAGCGGGAGAACAGCGGCCCCAGCGACCGAGAGCACCACCCCCGGAACAAGCCACGGCAGGTTCCTCTTGAAGGTGACCCCATCCGCTTGTGCCCCGATCGACTTGCGGTGCTGCTTGCGCGCCTCACCGATCCGTTCGTAATGCTCATCGTCGAGCTCGAGAGCTCTGCTCTTCGCAAAGAGAAAAGCCCAAAGTCGGCCCTCATCCAGGGTCAGCGCTGACCCCTTGGGGCCCGGCTTGAGGTGACCACTCCGTTTCTTGAGAGTGTAAACTTCTTCCTTCTTTTCGATCACAAGCGCCTTCTTATTTCCCAACCCGAGGACACCCGCACTGAAGCACGTATCGTCATATTGCATCTCGTTAAGGTAGCGAATGGCACCCGCCGAAAGCCCTGCAGGAGGACCATACAGTGGCACGATGGTGCCCTTTTTCGGATCGATTCCCACTCCAGCCCAGGCGCAACAATAGTAGAGCAACGCAACGAAAAGCAGACCGGCTCCCCAGACGAGGCCGGGCGCGTCACGAAGCAGCACGAATCTGGCTTCTTCGTAGACCCTTGCTTCGAGCAGCCCCGGAGGCCACTCGAGCACCAAGGACAGGTTTTCCTTGGGATCAAACGGACGGGTAGAAGCAATAGTCGCCCCCGTCTCGGTCAGCTTGGCTTGGTAATCTTTGCCCTTCTCGTTCAGCTTCCCGGTGTAGCCCCAGATCTTGGTTCCCTTGATCCCCGCCGGCAAGGTCACCGTAGCACTGACCTCGTCGACAGGAAACTTCCACTCCGTGCCATTGACATTCCAGTAAAGCGCATCTCGGCCTTCCTCATGGTAGAGCTGCCGCTCTGTCCGATAGGTGATTTCATACGTGTAAATCCCCGGCTTCAGAATGACCGACCGGCGGCCAATTCGGATTCGAATTCCGCCCCTCCCGATATTCTCGGTTTGATAGTTCTCTGTTTTTCCGTCGCGCATTACGGCGAGCACCTGAAACGGATTGCGGGTCTTCCCGAATCTGGTCGTGCGCATGAGAGGAATATCGCGCAGAATTCCACGCTTCACCTCTCGGCGCAGGGCTCTGACCCGGATCGTTTCCGTCACCCGCAAAGCGCCATTTCGTTCCACCCTGATATCACTGTGAAAGGACAGAATTCGTTCACCTCTGAGACCCCGCGCCCCGGGCCGGCGAGAGGGAGAGGGAGAGGGCTTCGCGTCCCCGGCGACACGCTCTCTCGCCTTTCGAGCCATCGCACCCTCCTTCGTATTACCCTGGGATTCCGCCGGGACCGGACGTCTTATCTCCAATCGCAACGTTTCCCCGGGGCTCAGGGGCCGGGTTGCCTCGATCGTGGTCGCTCCTCTTTTCTGGATCAGCCTGTAGTCCTCCTTCCATTCATTCGATCCCTGCTCGACGCCTCCGGAGATGATGGCGTCCTGTCCCCCGCTTCCCTCCGGCAACTCCACGTCCGCGCTCACCCGGTCGAAACGCAATCCCCATTCCGTTCCGTTAATAGGCCATGAAAGAACGTCCAGAAGGGCCTGCCCGTCCGCGAGACCCCTTGATGAACCAACCTTCCCGGCCTGAACGCGATAGACAATTTCAAAGGTGTGAACGCGCAAACCATGAGCGTCCCAACCCTTGCCGATCCACACTCGGCTCAGCTCTCCTCCCTTGGATTCTGCTGATATCTGCCAGTCCTCCTTGCTCCCGTTCCTTTGCACCCGGAGCATCTTTCCCCGCGGGAACGACGGAATATCACGGAACATTCCTTTGAATGACTTTTCCTTTCCCAGCCTGATCCGAAAGGTCTCCGCCACGAGAAAATCCCCGGTGGACTCTACCGTAATATTGCTGTGGAAAGAGAGGACTCGCTCGTCTGCGAAGGCGCCCGGAAAGGCTGTCCCCACAAGGGCCAGGACTATAGCCAGCAATCGAAGCATCACTCTAATACCACCCCTAAGCATTTGTCTTTCAATCTTTTACCAGCCGCCTCCGCCACCGCCGCCGCCGCCGCCGCCGGATCCACCACCGCCGCCACCGCCGCCGCCGCCGCTCCCTCCAGACGAGGGCGCAGTGGCAGAGGAGGAAAGAGAGCCCGTGAAACTCCCGCTCAAGTCATTCATTGCACCGCTCAGGCTGTCCGAGGACCCTGAGTAATAGCTGGGGCCATAGCTGCTTTCTCCCGGAGCGACTCCAGCCGCCTGCAGGACCCCATCAAACTTCTCCGCCCATTGCTGCTCGCACCCCAGCGCAAGGGCGTAGGGCAGGAAGCGCTCAAAGAGTTGCGGAGTCTCTTCAGGCGGGTTTTCGAGATTCAACCGTTCCTCCTCTGCCACGCTGAGATAAAGCCGGAATCCCTCGATCTCGTCCCGCACCCGCTGGCCCAGCTTGGTTGGAGCCTTAATCAGCTGATAGAACACCTGATTCAGGACCACGGCATAGAGCGCTGCTCCGCCCACCCAGAGACTGGAATAGGCGGTCGTGATAAAAAACAAGACTCCCCAGATCCCACATCCAAACAACATCCCCAGCATACCCAAAGCCCCGAGGTCCTTCCCCCGCTGCACAACGCAGAGCGCCACCGCGGCTGTCAGCATAACCGTCACGATGCTTAGGAAGCCCAGCGCGATTAAGGCCTCCCCAGAGGGGCCGGTAGCAAAAACAAAAACCAGTCCACCAAGCAGGGAGAGGAGGAGGCCCGGAACCCACCAGGCAATA
>Ga0115012_10000752_pt1 | contig 18473 bp, 10 predicted proteins | sample TroAtlMetagenome_FD_88706 | JGI IMG/M metagenome (GOLD analysis project Ga0115012, IMG submission 88706) | Marine eukaryotic phytoplankton communities from Atlantic Ocean - Tropical Atlantic ANT10 Metagenome | ecosystem: Environmental > Aquatic > Marine > Oceanic | place: Tropical Atlantic...
CCCGCCCCGCGGGGCGGGGGAAAAGGCCACAAAGGGGCCCCGGGCGGGGGGGTGGGCGGGACGGGGCCACCCCGCACGGTTTGCCCCCCCGCGCAGGCTGGTTTGCCCCGTTTTTTTTTTGGGGGGGGGGGGGGGGGGGGGGGGGGGGGTTGCGAGGGCCCCTCACCCCGGGAAGCAGCGGGTCAAGGGAGTGGAGGGAAGGGGGAACTGTGATCAACGCGCGCGCACATCGTGCATCGTCTTGAGGCACGGCGCGTAGTGGGCAAAGAGCTCGACTGCCAAAGCGGCGGCGCGCACCACCGCGTCGCGCTCCTGTGGACTGCGCTCCAACAAATCGCACGCCAGTCGGTGCGTGACGGTTGGGCGTGCCACGTGCAGCAGGATGCCGGCTTGCGCGCTGCCAACGGCCTCGCCGAGCAGGCGCGCCACGGACGCGCGCGCGGCGGGCAGTGTCGCTGCACGGAGCGCACGGCGCGAAGCCTTGAAGGCGTTCGCGGTGAGCCGCAGCAGCCACTGGTTGGCGGCGAGGGTGCGCCTCACCGCGCGCTCTTCGGCTTGAATGCGCGCGCACTCTGCGTTGGCGACTCGGCCGACCGCCGCGCTGGGCGTCAGCGCCAGGGCGGCGTGGAACTCGGACGCGGTCACGGGGTCGACGCAATCGTCGTCACCGGAACCGGCCTCGCTCAGCGGCGCGCCGGTGGCGCCCTCATCGCCGCCGGGGCTGTGCTGCAGCCAAAGCGTGACGCGACCGGGCATGAGGCGCACCGCCGCCGCTGTCGTGTGTGGCAGCGTGCGCCAGACGGGTTGGTCGGCCGGGCCCACGTCGGAGGGCCACACGGTGTGCACGCCCCGCGCGGCCGCGACTGACGCACGCGTCAGCGCGCGCGCGTAGGTTTGCGCGAGCGGCGGCGCGGGCGCTGAGGCGCTTGGCGAGAGTTCCGCGGGCGGCGGGTCGCCCGTCTCGGCGGCGTCCGCGTCGGCGTCGTCCTCCGCGTCGTCGACGACGGGCAGCACACCGACGCGCAGCTGCCGATTGGGCAGCGGCTCGACCACGAGGCGCACGGCGCGCGCGGCGTGACAGTCGGCACACGCGAGCACCATCAGTGGGCCAGATGCGACGAGCTCCGCGCCGAACGCGTTGCGCGGCACGAGGCAGCCGTCGCGCTCGCAGAGCTCGCAGGTGCCGCACGCGTGCGCGAGCAGCGTGCGCGCCGCGCCGAGGCCGCGGCCCTGGGCCGCCAGGACGCGCAGGCTCGTCCGCCGCGGCTGCGCCACGCCGGCACGCGCGAGCGCGGCGTCGTAGGCCGCGACCGCCGCGGCGGCCGCCGTCGCGTCTCCTTGCACACTCGCGCGGAGCAGCGCCGCGCGCGCGGCCCGCGCGTCCGCGAGCGCCACGCGTAGCGCAACGGTGCAGGCGGCGCGGGCCGCTGTGCCCGTCGCCGCGAGCGCACGCAGCGCCGCGCCACCGCCGCACTCGAGCACGGCGGCCGCGACCAGCGCGAGCGCATCGGGCGCGAGTGCGTCAAACGCCACAGGGACACGCGGCTGTTTAAACCCACGCGACATTAGCACTACCCACCACACCACTCGACACGCCCACACGGGGGGGATATGCACGCTCACGGCCGCGGGAGGCCCAGCAGTCCGCCACCCAGCAAGTCGATGGCCTTGCGCAGGTCGTCGCTGGCAGCGGACGCCAGCCGTTGCTCGTCGTCGGTGAACTCAATCGCCAGCAGTGCGTAGGTGGAACGGCGCTGGCTCTTGAGCATGGCCTCGACCTCTGCATTGCTGAGGGGCCGGCCAGCCCCCATGGAACACCCGTGCACGTTTCGCTGGATCGTTTCCCTTCGTCGGCACTCGGCGTGCGCTCGGATCCACCCTTCTGTCAACTTCACCAATCTGGCGCTCGTGAGCTCCGCGAACTTGTACCGCCCACGCAGGCACTTCTCGCTGTCAACGGGGCGGCACATGTAGCGGAGGCGGGCAAGCACCCTCCCAGTCTCCGAGTCGACGTCTTCGCTGGGACGAATCTTCCCACACGCCGCCTGCCACTCGCCCAGGCGCCAGGTGGCGTTCCGGAGCCGCACGGCGGCCGCGGCCAGCGTGCGCGCATGCGCGGCGGTACCGGCCAGCACCTCCGCGGCCCTCGACGCGGCGTCCTCCGCCGCCGCCACCGCGCCCGCGTCCGCGGCGTAGCAGCGCGACCGCCCGGAACCCTCCACCACGTTGCGCAGGGACTGCACCCGCCAAAGCGACGAGTGCTCCGGGGCCGCCACGAGCATGCCCCGACGCAGCGCAAAGCAGAGGTCCAGCTGCGTGCGCGGCCGCACCGTGCGCGGGACGGCGGATGGCATCCTCGGCGCCTCCGCGACGCCCACGGCCTGGTTGAAGCTGTCCACCGGCACGATGCGCACAAGCTTCCCGTCCTCGTCGCGGCGCGTCAGCGCCTGGCCGAAGAGGCCCTGGCGCAGCTCGGCGGGGGCACTTGCGCGCAGCGCGAGGCAGGCCGCGTCGTACGCGGTGGGTGGCCGCCCCAAGGCGCAGTCCAGCGCGCGCCACGCCCCAGCCGCGACGAACTCGAGCGCGATGCGCAACACCCTGACGTCGTGGGGGCGTCGGTCGGACGCGCACCAACCGCCGTTGTACACGTCGTGGAGGTACCGCTCCACCGTGTCCGCGCACGCGGGCGCGGCCTGCACCGGCGCACCGCAGTCGGTTCCATCTCGCCTCTTCTCCTTCAACCTGCCGTAAAACGCCGTCATCTGCTGCTGCGCCGATTCCCCTCGCTCGTTGGTGCCTCGCGCAAAGTAGAGCTCCGTCGCCGATTGCACCGCTTGCAGGCTCACTGGCAGGGTGCCCAAGAGCGCGAGCAGGCGCGCAGAGGTGGCCCCCTTGCCGCGCAACACCAGCAGCAGGTGGGTGAGATCGAACAGCGTCCGGTTGTGCGCTGACCGCTGCAGCACGTGCTCGGAAGCAGCGACCACCGCGCCGTGCGGTTGGAGCGGCCCCTCGCCGTCCGCGAGAGCTGCTGCGTCGCGCTCCGCAAGCGCATCGTCCAGTGGCCCAAGGTGCTTCTCAATGTGCTCGATGTTCCAATTCGCGTGCCTTGGTGCAATCTGCTGGCTCTCTGGATTCAAGCACCAGCCGCGCTGGCGCCGAAGCGTGCGCAACAGCGCGCCCAGGGCACCGCCTTCCCCCAACGGCACGGGTGGCACGCTGTCGAGCATCGAGAAGCTCGTCCCGCGGTCGTGGTAGTCCACGAGGCACGCGTCCTGCGCCAAGCGACCGAGTGCGTCCGGGTTGTGCGTCGGCAGCGGGGGCTTTCCGTGCAGCGGCGCGGCGTGCTCATACGTCCTCAGGTCCGCGTCACGCAGGAAGCGGAGGGCCATGAGGACGCCGTGCGTCTGGGCCAGCTCCTGCTCGCTCAGGTGGTCCACGTCGCCCAACGCCCGCTCGCGCGGCGGTGCGGCTGGCGGTGCGGCTGGCGGCGTCGCCATCTGTGGCATCGGTGGCACGGCCGGCGATGCGCTGCGTGCGGCGTCCGGTGTTGGTGCTTGTGGAATCGGCAGGGTGGTGCTGGTGGCGGCGGCTGACGACGAGCCAGCCACGTGCTGCTGCTGCCCGGCAGCTGTGGGCGCGTGGAGCCGCGGCTTGTGGTGTGCGCGCGGCGGCGCGTCTGCGACTTCGGAGCACTTGCGCTTGCCCGAATCGGTGCTGCTGCTGCTGCTGGTGGTGGTGGTGGTGGTGGTGGTGGTCACATGGGTCGGGTCGGGCTCGACTGTGGTGGTCGTGCCGGATCCGACCAAGCTTGGGCCCGCCGCACCGGAGGGCGCCGCCGAGTTCCGCTCCGCTGGGTGGCCCTCGCCCAGCTCGCTGGCCGCGCCGCGCGCGGCGACGGCCATCTGATCCACCGCGGACATGCCCAACGCAAGCTGTGCCCAGCTCGCAGCACGCAGGACCGCCGCTGCCCGCCGCGACTTTCTGGCGTCCTCTTGGCGCCACGCCAAGGGCTCACCCCTGGGGAGCTTGGCGCCAACCCCACGCAGGGACGACCCCGACCCTCCCACACATAATGTCTGGCAAGGAGTGACACGTTTTAGCGGGGCGCCAGCAACTGGTGAGCCACCTTCCAAATTTGGGTCGTGATGAGTCCGAACGCCAAGCCCTGGCGTTCCGACTGCACGACTGTCCGCCAGTAACACTCCCTGGTCAACCGTCTCCGAACAGGCAAAGAAGCGATTTTCAAGGTACAGGAACCCCGGTGTTCAGGATCGATTGATAGCTATCTGTTCCTATCTGTTCCTATTTTTTTGGTCTGTCCGCTGTTAACACTCCCTGGTCAACGAGCTCCGGCAAGCCAAAGGAGCGATTTTCAAGGTACAGGTCCTCTCCGTGTCGAAGTCGGCTGATAGCTATCTGTTCCTATCTGTTGCTATTTGCTGACGATGCGTTGGCTGACTACCCCCCTCCAGAAAATAGGAACAGATAGGAACAGATAGCTATTAGTCGATTCTGCCGAGAGGAGGACCTGTACCTTGAAAATCGGTTTGGTGCCTGGTCGGAGCTCGTTGACCAGGGAGTGTTAACAGCGGACACACTTCAGAAATAGGAACAGATAGGAACAGATAGCTATCAGTCGATTCTGCCGAGAGGTGGACCAGTCCCTTGAAAATCGGCCAGGTGCCTCACCGGAAGTCGTTGACCGCCAAGAACCGGGTTCGAACTCCGGACCCTCGGAGTTGGCGACAATGCCGCGTGCCAGTGCGCCAAGGCGCAATCACTTGGCAACGCCCGTTGCCCGCTTAGGATCCTTGTTTCCTCGTCATAGACGGTGCGTCGCGATCGGCTTCCCGGGAGGGGTGGCCATGCCACCGCCGTCAGCCCTGCCACCGGTGGCGGTGGCGCGTCCGGACGCGCCACCGCCAACCGCCACACGCTCACCGCCAGTCGCCACCCTGGCCACAGGCGCGCCTGTTTCTCGTTCATCGTCTCCATCACGTCCTCGATGCTCCATCACGATCCCAGCGTCCAGCCCGCCTCCAACTACAGCTCCGCCCTCGGCACCCTCCAGTTGCTCTTTGAGCGCAAGGCCGAAGGCCTGATGCCCGTCAACTACCAAGACGCCCTGCACTGGGCGGCGTGGCACTATGCAAAGCACGTGCACGTGGCGGGCACCGGCGCGGCGCTCAACCTCCACGAAGGCCTCGTCGCGGCCACCAAGGGCAGCCGCGGATACCTGCAGGCGGACGGCAATCGGCCGGAGGAGCTGTGCGAAGCAACCAGTGGCCTCGCGGGCTGGGTGCTCATCTACGCACAGGACGTGGTGGAGATCGGGAGGACCTTCAACGGGGGCACGTACTACTACGAGTACCTGCACCGCGACACCAAGGGGCGGCAGCACGTCAACCACGTGCGCTGCACCGTGAGCAGGGAGATGGGCACGTGGATGCACATCGAGCTGGAGCACGCAGAGGGTGACGTCTTCCACTTTTCGCGCGGATGCCTGCAAGGCAGCACTGGCAAGCAGGTGCCTGCATACGATGGCTTCGTCGCGTGCGCAGTGACGGGGTCGCAACCACCCGTGCGCACGGTGGCTGCGCTGCACAGTGGGAACAGTGCGGGCCTTGGCCGTTATTCGCTGGTCACGTACGATACGAGGAGCGGCGTGCGGCTCGTGACGCGCTACGACACGAATGACGTCTCCCACGCAAAGTGCTACAAGCTCAAGGCAAAACTGCGAGAGTTTGCGCGCGGCTGGCAGCCTGCTGATATGGTGGGCGGAAGCGCCATGAATGCTTGCGTGAGCGAAGACGGTCCCGAGTATTTGGGTCGTCTAGCAGCGGAGCACGTGGCCATACTGGGCAAGAAGAACGTGGCCGAAGTGCTCGCCGAGGACGGCGAGGCCATCTCTGAGGGGCTGCGCCGGCGCCTCCGGCGCGTCCTGCTACGCTGGGAGGAGGCGGTGGACAAGAAGCGCGCCGGCGATCCCGCGATGCAGGCGCTCAAGGCCCGCGCCGCCGTGGCCCAGCTGGCCGCCGACGAGGTCATGGGGGACGTCGTGACGGTTGCGCCTTCGTGGAGGTAGAACACTTCGAGTGGTTTTTGTGGCGCCACGCGTGTGCCCTCGTCACGTGTCCGTGGGTGTTTGGAACCTAAGGCAACTGTGCCAACTTTTTTTTTGCCCCACACGTGCGCGAGTTGGCAGCCCTCGCACCCACGTGCCTTTGCGCAACCGCGAGTTGGCAGCCGTGTCGTTGCCCACAGGTGGCGCTCACACCTGGCGCTTTCTCTCTCCGGAGAAGCCGTACAGGCCGTCAATCCAGGCGGCGACGCGCACTGCCCCCGCGGAGGGCGGGTAGGCCCGCGAGCACAGGGCCGCCTGCCGGCAGGCAAACCAGTCAAACGGAGCCCCGTTGGCCACGGCCCACTGCAGCTCTGCCAGCGCGCCGTTGTGCCCGAGGTTGTTGCAAAGCTTCGGGGTCCAGTCAAACCCCATCTCGCGCGCCCACTTCAGGCACGGGAGGTCGCCGCTGTCGGAAAGGTACAAGCACGTTTTGCCCTTCCAGTCAAACTTGGTCTCTTGCTGGTGCAGGTACTTGAGCACGTCCAGTTGGCGGGCCTGTACGGCCGCCTCGCACACGTGTGCCGGGATGCGCTTGGGGTAGTGAGAATTCTCCAGGGCAAGCTTCAGCAGCGGTACGCTGCCGCCGCGCGCAGCACTGCCGCACACGTTCCGCCAGGCCTGACGGGAGACGGCCGGCTTTTGGGCCAGCAGCCACTTGAACATCTCCAGCTCTCCACCCATCGCGGCCTCGCGCAAGAGCCGGCCCCAATCACAAGAGGTCTTGTCAACCCAAGCAAGCCACTCCACAATGTGGACGTGGCCATGCCTCGCCGCGGTGTCGGCAAGCTCCTTATCATCTTCATCGTCGGCGGACCAACTCGGAATGTGTACCCACTGGAGCACGTGGAGGTGTCCAGCAGAAGCTGCATTGAAAGCCGCAAGCACCCCATCAAAGCTGCCCAGTTCCGGCATCTGCAGCACGTGCAGGTGTCCCCCGGTGGCGGCGCTGCACGCACAGTCGTCCTTGTCAAAGGCGAAGCCCTGCGCGCGCGCGTAGCGCAGCGTGTCGGCGCATCCGGCCCCCGCCGCCGCCTCGCACACTTTGGCGGTCAGGGGCAGCCCCAGCCCCTCCGCCCACTGGAGCAGCTTGGGCGTGTGCACCACGTGGGACGGCCGCGTCTCCGTCTCCTTGGGTCCGGCGGCGCGCAGGGCGCGGCAGGTGAGCTTGAGTGCAACGGGCAGCTGCACACACTTGAAGAGCTCCGCGATGAAGTCATCGTGCAGCGCCAGCAGCCCCGTCGCGACAGGGGCAACCGGGGCCTCCGCGGCAACCGGGGCCGCGGCGGCCGGAGCCGCGGGCGCAGGGCCGCGCACACGCTGTAGCCGCTCGTTTACCGCCTCGAGCATCGCCTCGATCGCACGCTTCCGCCCCGAGAGGCGAGCCACCTCCTCCTCCAGCACCCCGATCTCACCCGCGGCGGCGGGGTCGGCTGGCGCCAGTGACTGTGCCATTCAACTTGCACGTGGCGGCTGGCGCCAGTGAGTGTGGCAAGCCTGGCACACCAACCCGGGAGTGGTTTGCCGAGCGGACGAGTCCCTTGTTTTTCGCGGCAAAACGGGCCGCTTGTTGCGGTCCACGAGGGGCAAATTGGGCGGGTCAGCCCGCCAACACCGTCCCTTCGCCACCACTCGCCACCGAGGCTCGGGCGCCACTCGCCACACACTCAACGGTGCCATGCGCGTGCCGGTGCAAGTCGATGCGCTCCTCGACGGCGCGGAGGCATCCCTCCGCGCCAAGGCCGAGGCCACGGCCGCGTGGATGTTGCTGTACGTGCTGCGCACCGTCGTGGTGTACGCGACGAACCAAGCCGAGGCCGTGGCCTTCGAGTCACTCCTGACCGATGCGATCGAGACCGAGCTCAAGGACGCGAAGATTTGGTCGAAGCTGGTACACGCGAACCGATCGCCCGAGGCCAACCGCGCCGCGCTCGACGACTTTGTGCGCTCCACACCCACGGGGCGCCTCGACGAGCCGTGGGTGGATCACGAGGGCGTCGAGTGCGACGCGCACTTTTGCGTGCTCCTCTTTGGAGGGAAGCCGTGCCAGGACGTCCACTTCCCCGCGCTCCAGGCCGCGGTGCTGCTCGATCCGTTGGGCGCGGCGTGCGCCCCAGTGAACCTTGTGGACCGCGTAGGCTCGGACGCCAGCCAGCCGGGCAGATTCTTCAAGACCCTCGGCCACGTGCTCACCTTTTCGACGGACGAGCACGCGTGCGCGCTCTGGGCGCGGGCGGTGCTCGAGCACAACGACGTTGACAAACAGGTTTTCTTTCACTGCATGCCGCGCACGATCGAGGAGTACGCAGCCACGTGGACGACCACGGGGTCGGGCGTGCAGGCGCGCGTCCGTGCGGCGTCCGAGGAGTTCCGGGAGGAGATTAGGGAGCAGTTCAAGCTTGTCGCGTGGGCCGAGAATGTCACCTACCGCGGAGAGGTGATCGAGGCGTTCGTGTCGGCCTTCCCGATGAGCGCGCCCTCGCGTGGGGGTGATGCCAGCTTCTCCGTGCGCGCCTGGGGCGACACATTCGCGTTTGACGGGCGCGCCGTCTACGAGGAGTTGCGGCGGAAGTGGTTTGTGGAGGGGCTGCACTTCTCGACCACCGAGTGGGAAAAGGAGCAGCTCCGCTCTGCGTTGGGCGCGACGTACTGGACCGACCCGACGCCAGCTTCGCCGGAGGAGCAGATGACGGCGCAGATCGACACGTTCCTGTGCCTCTTCCCCGACGCGCTGCCCGACCGGTCCGACCCGACGACGATGATCTACGAGTGCGAGGGCGTCGCCTACGGGCCGATCTCGGCGTGGATGTGGTTGGACCGCGTGCGCCGCAACTGGCGCGCGGAGGCGGGCGATCGTCGTCGTCACGGCGACATGATCACGACGGCGACGCAGAAGGCCGCGCTGCGCCGTCACCCGTGGTGGAAGGATCCCGCGTCGAAGCGCAGGCGCGACGCGGGGCCGGCGCCGCCGCCGCGGCGGGGCGCGCCGACGGCGCCGCCGTCGTGCGGCATCGTCAATTCCGATTGCGAGGATTGATGCACATGCGTGAGCGCCACCTTGGTGAAGGGGTGAGGGAGCGTTTAGGGTTTTGGGACCGTGAGTTGGTAGGCGTGCGCGTCTTTTTTTTTAACAAAAACTACACCAGTACCACGATTGTCGACTCGGCACCCTTGGCTCGCAGCGGCGCAAACGGCGCAATCAGCGGGTCCAAGAAGGGGTGGTGGGGCGAGGAGAGGGGCAGCGGCGTGAGCGGGGACGCCTCGTGCGAGGGCTCGGCCAAGGCGCGCAGCGCCGCGGAGCGCAACCGCGTCAGCACGGCCTCGGGCGTGTCGCACTCGCCGATGAGTACGAGCAGCTCGGGGCTGCCCAGTAGCGCAAAGCCGCACGTAAACGCGACGCCGAGCATCGCGTGCACCCAGATCATGGGCGTCGCGGCGACGCCCTGCAAGAAGGCGCGGCGCACCTCGGCAAAGGGCGCCGGCTCGTCGGCGGCGGCGACACCCACGTTGCGCAGCCACGTCGCCGCGACGCGCTGCAGCTGCGCGCGCGCGCGCGTGAGCTTCGTGTCCACGAGCGCGGCCCGCGTCAGCGCCGCGCGGTGCGTCAGCACGTGCGCCGCGCACCGCGGCGCGTGGAAGGAGCGCATAAACTTGGCCGTCGTGTCGAGCGCCTGCGCGGCCGACTCCGCGTGCTTGCGCTCCGGCGGCGGCGGCTCGCCGTGCGCAGCGTCGGGCACGCACTCGACCATCCGAAAGTTGGGCTCCCACGCGAAGAGGACCGCGAGCATGCCCACGTCGTCGTGCTGCACCGCCGCCTGCGCGAGCACCGTGGTCGCGTTGTCGTTGCCTCCGCGCCGCGGGGCCGCCTGGCTCTTGCCGGCCGTCGCCGCCGCCGCCTCGGCAGCGTCGTGCTCCCCGAGCCCGTACTGCGCGTCCGTGAGCCCCAACCACATGGCCGAGAGCAGCCCGCCCTCGCTCAGCGGCGCGCCGCGCCGCCGCCGGGCCGCCTCGTCGGCGAGGAAGGCCTGGCGCATCGCCGCGACGGCGACGTCCTGTGCGAGCTGCGGCCGCCGCACGCCCGCGATGCGACGCACGGCGCACGCATCGTCGGTGAGGATCGCGCTCACGATTGCGCGCCGCTGCTGCGCCTCCTGCTGTCGGCTGTTGGCCATGACCACGCGCGGCGCGTGGACGATTGCGATTTCGCCCCCAGGCATGCTCTCACCATTGCCACACAAGCGCCCAGTTTTTTTATCTCATACACACGGTCGACTCAAATGGCGACCACACAAACACCAACCCGCGCACGGGCCGCGCGCCGCTTTCGCTCGCACGCGCGCGCGCACACACACGCACACACACACGTGCCTAGCCGCAAAACGCGAGCTCCAGCTGCCCCGGCGCGGGCTCAATGTAGCCTCCCCCGGCCGGGAAGCACGCCCGCGTCAGGCAGGCGACGCGCTCTTGCTGGGCCCGAATCCGCGCGTCGAGCTCGGCGTCCTCGTAGAAGACAAACGAGCCCCCTCCGACGAACAGCGTCGTGGGCATCGCCTTGACGCACGGCAGCGGCGCCGCGTCCGGTCGGAGCGGCGCCACCGTGGGCCGATTGGCCTTGGTCGCGGCCACGGCCTGGGCGTGCAGCGCGCGCAGCTCCGCCAACGTGGGCGCCTTGAGCCCGGCCGCGCCGTGGTCGACGACGAGCCCGTGCGTCGCGAGCAGCGCGTCCACCTCGCTCGGCGTGGCCCGCGGCGTGTCGTCGTTGCTCGGCACGTGCTCCGCGCCCGCGCGCACGCACACAACGCAGCGGTCGCGCTGCTCGGCGAGCGTGTCGTACCGGCGGTAGCCGCCGTGCCCCTTGCGCACGAGCGTGGCCGCCTCGGGCGCGCCGTTGGCGCGCGTGCGGATGTGCCGCTCCAGCAGGTAGAGCAGCGCGGGCGAGTGCGCCGCGCCCTCGCTCCCGTCGAACAGCGCCTCGACTTGAAAAAACATGCGCTGGTTGTCCCACTCCATCAGCGACTGCTTGGCCGTCGCGAGCGACGCGCTCGTCTCGAGCAGGCCGTGGTCGAGGTAGGTCGTGAGCGACGGCGTGCGCGTCGCGCGCGCCGCCCACGGCCCGCCGGCCGCGCGCTGCCCGCCGCGCGCGCAGAGCGCCCCGAGCGGCCGGGGCCCCTGGCCGCGCATGGGCATCGCGGCGGGGGCCTCGTCGTCGAGCGCGCTCGGCCACACCACCACCGCCGCGGCCGGCGCGCCGAGGCTTCCGTCCCCTTGCTCGTCGCCGTGGGCCACGGTGACGGCGCGCCACGCCGCCATCGAGGTCACGTCCGGCCCGAGGGGCTGCTCCGCGCACAGCCAGGCGTCGAGCTCGTGGACGCGCGCCGCCGTGGCCTCGCACCGGCGCTGCGCCCGCCGCACCACGGCCCGGCGCTTGTTGGCCGCGCAGTCGATGAGTGCATTGAGGCCCGGCCAGCCGGAGCCGGCCACGACGAGCCCAAGCGCCTCCGTCGTGGTGTACCACTGCAGGTCGCGCGTGCGCGGCGGGCGGCGCAGCGCCGTGCGAAAGTGGGCCGCGTCCACGCCCAGCACCCCGGGCATCTGCGCCAGCCGGTGGCGCGCCGTGGCGTGCGCGCCGCCCTCCAGTCCGAGCGCCGCGATGCGCGCGAGTGTGCCGCCCGAGGCGCGGATCGCCGCGCGGTGCAGCCGCGCGCACGTCTGCGCGACGCGGGCTAGCGACGCGGGAGGGAGCGCCCGGAGGACCAGCATGAGCAGCTCGTGCGGCAGCGCGTTGAGCACCGACTCCTCGTTGGCCGACTCCTCCACCGATGGCGTCGCGCCGCTGGCGGCCGTGGCGGCGCGCTTGACAGAACCCATGGGGAGGGTGCGTGCGGAAAAGTGGTGGGAGGGAGGCGTTCGGGTATATGAATCTTGACCGACCACGCGCCCACTCCTAGCGGCAGAAGCAAACTGTTTTGTCTCGCCAAGGGATAACCCTTCCCAAGACGAGCCACACGCACCTGCACACACACACATGCCCCATCAACACGCCAATGCGTCCGCGGCCCACGTGCTGGTCCCCTCACGCGGCGGCGACGAGGGCCTCGCCCTCCTCACTGCTGCTGCTGCGCTTGGGCTCGGCGCGCACGAGCACGACACGCGGCTCCTCGTACACGGGGATGCACGCGCCCGCAAAGAGGCTGAAGAAGAGCAAAACCCCGACGAAGAAGAGCACGTCGGACAGGTACCAAAAGTCGTGCGCGTGGTCGTCGGCGTCGAGCGCGTCGTGCCCGGCGACGCCCAGCGCGTCGGCGACGTCGTCCTCGAGACTCACGTTGTGGTGCAGCACGTCGCGCGCGCGCGCGATCGCCGCCGACAGGGCCGGTACGACCGCCGCCGAACCGGACGCCGCCTCCGACGCCACCGCCGCCTCGGCCTCCCACGGAAATTCAATCTCGGGCGGCCAAAACCACACCTTGGCGTTTTGCAGCCACAGCAAATCGATCGCCGTGCCGATGCATCGGTTCAGGTCGCTCCACTCGCGCGTGCCCCGCGCGAGCTGTGTCGCGCACGCCAGCCTGTGTGCGGGTCGGGGCGGGCATGCAGTGCTTGGGTTGTGTGCAGGTTGCGGGATTCTGGTGCAAAACACTAGGCGCACGAGACGTTGGTCGTGATGTTGAGCACGTCGTTGATCCCGTCGGGCGTGCGCAGCGTCAGGTCGCCGTTGGTGTTGTCGAGCGCCACGACCTCGCTGTCCATTCGCTCCACCGGGCCCGGTCCGCCCGGTCCACCCGGTCCACCCGGTCCACCGAGCGCGCACCGCGACCTCGCCGCCCTGCTCTCCAGGAACCGCGCAACCGCGGTTTATAAACCGCTTCTTTCTGTACCGAGGTAGCACGCGACTTGCGGCCGTCGTGCATCGCGACCGGAGCCATGCGCTCCCCCGCCGCGGGCCTGGTGCTCTCGCCGGTGCTCCTCCTGGCCCTCGTCGCCCCGGTGGCCGCGCAGGACGGCACCGCGGGCGCCGCGCTCGCCGTCTTCGCCATCCTCGGGCTCCTGCTGCTCTGCGTGTGCACGTGCTGCCTGGTGCGACCCCTCACCGTCTCCCCGCGCCCCTCACCGTCTCCCCGCGGCGCTGACCGACCGACCACGTGTGTGTGTACGTGCCCAGGCCGGCATCGGCCTGCAAACTCTCACCAAGGGACGCATTCGGGACTATGGCGAGGCGCCGCCGCAGCCGGCGACCACGGAAGACTTGTGAGTCGCGTGTGGCTGCCCGTGTGAGTGTGCGAGTGAGTGTGAGTGTGTGCGTCATCTTGTTGGGTTTACATCCCTAGAAACGGCTCGCTCACACTCACACGCACTCACACACACTCACGCTTACACTCAAATCTCTGGCTCGACGGATACCGCAAATACCACCCAACCCTTCCGTCCCCATTCCCCAACCCGTTCCCCTCCCCGTCCCCTCGTGCCGTGGCTCTCACCACCACGACGACTTCTTGGCCACGGAGGCGGCGGTCGCGGCGCTGGCGTCGCCGCCACCACCCGAGAGCCCCGTCTGCACCATGTGGCTCATGGCCGCGCTGTGCACGGCCTTCCGGAGGTGGTTGCTCGTGCCGCCCACGCCGCGCGCCGCGAGCGCGCGCACGGCGCCGAGCTCGGCCGCCTTCTCGTAGTCGCAGCCCGTCTTGTAGGCCGTGCGCGACGTCGCCTTGAGCGCCGCGTCGAAGGCCTTCTCGGCCATCTTGTCGAGGGACACGGCGCGGCGCGCGGTGCCCATCATGGCCTTGCCCGAGGTCGCGCTGTACGCGGCGTCGAAGCCCGCCGCGCCGCCCGAGCCGCTCATCGCGAGCTTGGCGCCCACGACGGTGGCATACTCGGCGCCGAGGATGTCCTCGTCCATCGTGGGCGGCTTGGGGAAGAAGACGGACATGCTCGTCTTGACCGCCTGGGAGTATTCCATCGGGTAGCTGGCGTAGTCGCAGTCGGACACGTCCACCGCCGCCGTCGCGACGCGGCACATCTGCTCGCGCGTCGCGGCCGGCTTGCCGTTCGTCGACAGGCCGGTCGCGGCGGCGGCGGCGCGCACCGCCTCGGCCGCGCGCGCGGCCACGCCGCGCATGGCGGCCTCGTTGGTCATCTCGGTCATCGCCGAGTGCATCGCCGTCTCGCGCGCGTGCGCGCCGAGCTGCGGCGTCATGGTGGCGGCCGCGCGGTCGACGGCGGCGCCAAGCTTGAGGACCGTGCCGAGCGTGAGGCGCGCGTCGCCGGTCGCGGCGTCCGTGTTGGTGCTCATGTCGGTGCTCATGTTGGTGCTCATGTTGGTGCTCATGTTGGTGGGCTCCGGGTCGGAGTAGAACATGCCCATCGGCGCCGAGCGGCCCACCTTGTACATGGTGTGCTTGAAGGCGGTGGCGAGCGCCGCCTGCGTGGGCTGCGGCGGCGCGTCGCCGTCGCCGCCGCCGAAGAAGCCCGTGTGCACGTCGGTCGACATCCACGCCGTGCGCGCGAGCGCGTCGATCGTCTCGGTCTGCATCATCTCCGTCGACATCATGTCGGTCATCGCCGAGCGCATCGCCGTCTCGCGCGCGTGCGCGTTGAGCTGCGGCGTCGTGGTGGCCACGGCGCGGTCGACGGCCGCACCAATCTCCAGGAGCGTGCCCGTCTTGAGGCGCGTGGGCGACGCCATCGCCGTCTTGAGGGCCGTCTGGGCCTTGACGGCGCGCTGGGTCTTGAGCGCCGTGAGCGACGCCTCGGCCTCATCAGCGCGCTTCTCGGCCTTGGCGCGCTTGCTCGCGCTGGCCTTGCTGTCCTTGGCGGCCGCCTTGGCCTCCTCGACGCGCGCCTCGCACTCCGCGAGCTGCTCCGCAAACTCGGCGTAGAGCGCCTCCAGCTCGGCCTCGAGCCCGGCCTGGTCGTAGCCGCCCATGAAGCCCGTGGGCGCCTCTTCCTTGGCCTCCTTGGCCATCGCCTCCAGGGGCTCGTAGGCCGGGTCGTCCGAGGCGAAGAAGCCCATCGGCGCGGAGCGGCCCACCTTGAACATGGTGTCCTTGAAGGCCGTCTTGAGCGCCGTCGGCTCGGGCGACGTCTTTGCGGCGTCACCACCACCACCAAAGAAGCCCGTGTACGTGTCGGTGCTCATCCACGCGGTGCGCGCCATCTCGCCGAGCGCGTCGGTGTGCGTGCCGACATTGGCCGACCACCCGGTGGCCGCCTTGTCCTTCATGCCAAAGATGCCCGACACGGGCGTCTCCGTCGTCTTGAAGAACATGGCGCCCGTCGCCATGGTGCCCGCCTCGGGCTCGTAGACGCTGAGCATGCTTTCGACGGCGTGGAGGTAAATGTGAAACGCCACCTCGTCGGAGACTTGGGGAATCTTCTCCTGGGCGGCCTGCCACGCCGCATCGTCGGGCACACCCGCACCGATGGCGCTGAACGCGTCGTAGGCGTTCGCAAAAACCTTGAGCAGGAGGTCACGGTCCAGGAGCGGGCCGGCCGCCTGCTGGTCCGCCACGGACATCGCGGCCCAGGTCTCACCCTCGTAGCTCGCCCGGTTGATGCCCTCGGTGGCAAACAGGCCGATCGTCATGGCCGCGCCGACAAACCGGGCCCAGGTGGCGTCATCCGAGCCCTCGAGAATCCGGCGCATCATCTCCTGCATCTCCGCAGGGTCGGCTCGCTGTCCGACCGATGTCGCCTGCCCCGCCGCAACGAGCTGCTGCACCATCTGCCACAGGAGGTCGCGGTCGAAGAGCTTGCCCAGGGCCGCCCGTTGGGCCACAGTGTAGCCCGGCAACGCCACGCTGTGCAACGCCGCCAGGTTGTCCGTGAGTCGGAACGGACCGCCCGTCGGCGCGGCCGTCGCCGCGCGCGTGAGCGCCGCCTTGGACGCCGTGTGCGCCGCCTCGGCGGCAGCGTTGGCCGCCGTGATGGCCGTCTGCGCGGCCTCGAGCACGAGCAGTTGCTGCGCAACCGCCTTGTCGGCCGCGTCCTGCGCCACCGCGGCGCGCGTCTGCGACTCCTTGAGGTGGGCCATGGCCGTTGTGCCGAGCGCCACGGCGTCGGTCTGGTGCGCCGCGAGCGCGGCGCTCGACGCGGTCACCGCCTCCTCGAGCCGCGTCAGCGTGGCCTGGAAGCGGTCGGCGCCCTCGCCGTGCGTGGCCGCCGCGCGGTCGATCGCCGCCTTGACCGTCGACGCGCCCTGCGCGGCGGTGAACGCGAGCTCGTCGCACGCGGCGGCCGTGGAGGCGCGGATGGCGTCGCTCGCCTGCTGCCCCGCCTCGGACAGCGCGCCGGCCTCGGCAGTCGCGGACGCGAGGCTCACCGCCGAGAGCGTGACGCCCGCCGGGTTGGTCGCCTCGATGTGCGCGGCGCGGCGCGCAAAGTCGTCGTCCGCGTTCGTTGGTGCGGGCGCGGCGGCGCTCGTTTGGGTGTCCACGGCGGCGTCGGTGCCCGCGTCGCAGCAGGGCCCCATGGAGGCCCCAACGGGTGCCCCCAGCTCGCCGGGCTCGGGCGCGGCCGCGGCCGCGCCGGCGGCCTCGAGCACGGCCACCCCCGGCTCGCCGCCCGCAAACTCGGCGCTCGCCGCCAGGGCCATCTGGTTGGCATGCCACACCTGCTTGGACACCTCGATCTGCTGACGCAGGTCGTTGGCCGTGGCCGCCGGGCGCGCGGCGTAGCCCAGGTCGACGGGCACCCCAAACTTGTGGGTGGGGTCGGAGTGCTGGATGACGCGGATGGACATCTCGCGAGCGCTCCCTCGCGGGTCCGCGTGCACGCGAGGGGGATGCGCCCGCCCTTAGCCTTGCGGCCGCGCGGCGCAGGATATGGAAGCTGGCTCTTGGAAACACACACACGCACGCACACGCACACGCACACACATGCACACGTGTGCCGAGGGGCTCGCTGGCGTGCAGGCTCAGTCGGGGGTGGTGTCGTTGACGTCCCTCAAGCCATAAATGACCCCGCGGCCCAGCGGGGACCGGTCGTCGTACTCGAGCTGCAGCCGGGGCGCGTTGCTCGGCACGTGGGAGCTGGGGTCGTTTGGGTCGTTCAGGTTGGGGTTCTGGGAGGCGGCGTCGTGACTCGGGTCGGCATAGAAGCAGCGGACCGAAGCCAAGGCCGCGCCGAGCGTCTCGTTGCTGGTCGTGCGGCCGGCGACGATCTCGAGCACCGACTTTTGGCCGCTGCGCCGCTTGCGCAGCCGCTCGCGCAGGTCGCACAGCTGGATCACGTGCGTGCACTGCGTGTACTTCTCCTTCGAGAGCGCCGCGCCGGGCACGGGCTTGCCGAGCAAGAGGTTGGACTGTGGGTCATTCTCGCGCTCGTCGGGCGGGACCTGGCAGCTGCAGCGCCGGTACCAGCCGCGCAGGATGGGGTCCAAGATCCTCACCTCGGCGCTCTCGGCCAGCATGGCCGCGCTCCAGCGGCGCACCTCCGGCGGCTCCTCGGGCCACTTGGGATTGGGCCCACTGTGCGCGGCCTTGTGGAGCGAGATCATCCACCACATCAGCTGGCCCGACAGGCTCATGAGCTCGGCGTGCTTCTCGGGCGACATGTATTGTGTGATGAGGTCGGGCTCGCCCTCGCCGTTCTTGGGGTCGCGGCTGCGATAGCCAGCAATGGTCGTCTCGCCAATCTCGTTGTTCGGATGGTCTTCAAACGGCGTCGTAAAGTGGCACGCCCGCAGCCGGCGGCGCATGCCGTCGTCCGCCTTGAAGCGCACCTGCTCCTTCTCGTCGTCGGGGATGTTGGAGAGCAGCTCCATCACGGGGAACTTGAGCTCAAACTTCTGCTGCTTCTCGCCGAGGTCGCGCGCGTTCACCTCGGAGCCAGAGAGCAGGCCCTTGACCACGTCCGCGTTGAGCTGCCCGACCTCGTCGCTGCCCACGTACCGCATGTTCTTGAGCGCCAGCAGCGCAGGCGAGGGCCCGTTGGCGTTGGCGTACTTGGACTTGACGAGCAGGTCGTCGCTGATCATGCCAAAATACTCGCCCCACGCCCGCTTCGTGACGTTCATCTCCAAGCCCTTGCCCGCTCCGGCCGTGCCGCACGAGCACAGCAGCGTCGGCGAGGCCTGCCCCTGCGAGAGCCCGCGCGCCTTCAGGCCCACGCGCCAGAGCAGGCGCGCGCGGCTGGGGTGGATCTCGCCCAGCAGCTGTTCCAGTCGCGCCTGCTTGACCGGGCAGGGCGGCGGCAGCGCGTAGCCCGTGTTCATGCGCGCGTAGTCGTCGGGCCGCAGCCGCCGCACCGCGCGCATCGCGGGGTCGTAGCACTGGCCGCAGCTGAACACCACGAGGTCGCGCTCGTCGAAGACGAGCTTGCCGTCGGCCAGCAGCGACGACACGAACCGGTGGCG
>Ga0115012_10000754_pt1 | contig 18465 bp, 14 predicted proteins | sample TroAtlMetagenome_FD_88706 | JGI IMG/M metagenome (GOLD analysis project Ga0115012, IMG submission 88706) | Marine eukaryotic phytoplankton communities from Atlantic Ocean - Tropical Atlantic ANT10 Metagenome | ecosystem: Environmental > Aquatic > Marine > Oceanic | place: Tropical Atlantic...
AAGGATAAGAGTAACCTTTTATCATTCAATACATTTGAGGGAGACAATACCACAAATGTATTCAATCAAGGTCCTCCTGTAGCATTCAGTGGTTTTACTGGCGGTGATAATAACCAGATAAATATGATCGAACTGAACGGGTATATGAGACAAGTATAATGGCAGAAGAAAATCCTGGTTTATATACGAGAAGTCATAAGGTAACACTGTTTGATGTTGCTGGTGATGTGGGAGAAGGTGAGGAAAACTCAGAACCAACGTCACTTCTGGGTCAGATACTATTCATAAAGTATTATGAAGCAGTTGGTAATATGTTAGTGGTAGAGATAACATGTGTTGATACTAACGGATTCTTAGATAAGTTGCCAATAAGAAGTGGTATGACAGTGGAATTGTCTATAAATCATGCTAGTAGAGGAGAAGAAGAGGGAACCGAACCCTTCTCATTCACTCAAGATAAGAATAACGAGTTGGTTATTGTCAATATATCAAACAATATCAAACAAAATAAAAGAGAACTATTCACCCTCACTTGTGTAACAAAAACATCACTTAGCAATCATACTACAAGAGTTATAAAGAGATATGATAATAAACTAAGTGATACTGTAAAGTCAATACTGACAGAGGTATTGAAAGTTGCTGTAGATAGATTGATGGTTGAACCTACTGATAATTCCTACAGTTTCTGTGGTAACTTTGTCAGACCTATGAACCTTATTAATAGACTGGCAACTAAATCTCTAAAGTCAGAAGGTAAAGAAGATCCCTCGTCAGGTTTTGCAGGGTTCTTGTTCCACGAGAGTGAACTCAGAGGATATATTTTTGAGTCTATCAAGACATGTTTAGAGAAGGAATCTGAGTTTCCAAAATATAAACAAATGGCATTCAAAGACCCTATGAACGCTGATCCATTTACCTTTAGCAATGTACCTCAGTTCAAGGAGAATCATGATCTTATTAAGAAATTGAGAATGGGACAGTACAAAGCATCAAATATAGTGTATAATATAATGACTAGGACTGTTGACTTCCATGAGTACAAATCTGACACGACAGGAGATGTAGCAAGCACAGTTGATGAGGCTCCGTCTCGTCGCTTATTATCTGTTCTTGACTTAGGATCTACTGCTGCTGAAGGAAAGGAACTCAAAAAACTTAGCGAAGCAGTGACTTGGAGACAATCACATGCTGCTGCCAGATATCAATCATTGTATTCACAATTGGTTGATGTTACAATTCCTATGAATCTCAAATTAGAGGTTGGAATGATCTTGGAGTTTCAATTTCCAGACATAAATACTGGCGAAGAGAGTGGAGGAAAAACACCTAATTCTGGTAAATACCTCATTGTGAAATTGGCACATGAGTTTGGCAATCCACAAGGAGATTTTACAGGTCTTACAGTCGTAAGACAATCCTATACCCCATACGAGGAATAATGAAATCAATCGAAGACCACATTGCTAAAGACAAAGAGATCCTTGCCGATCCTAAGACATCCGAACCAATGAGACATCACATAGAAGATGAACTTCATGATCTAGAAGAATATGCAGAGCACCACAAGGATGAGATCAAAGCAGGGGATCATCATGACCCTAATGTTTTAGAGGTATTCTGTGATGTACATCCTGATGAACCTGAATGTCTGGTGTATGACGACTAATGATTGAACAAGAATCCATAACGAGTAGTCATTTTGGGCATGATGGATTCTACTGGTTTGTCGGACAAGTAGTTGCTGACAAATGGTGGAGAAAAGATGATCATAAGCAATCAAATGATTACGGTTATAGAGCAAAACTAAGAATACTAGGAAAACATCCTGCTACTAAGGACATAGAGGATAATGAATTACCGTGGTCGCATTTTCTAATGCCAGCCACGATGGGTTCTGGTAACAACCACTATGGAGTAAGTAACACACTACAGGGTGGAGAAACTGTAGTGGGTTTCTTTCTTGATGGTATAGAAGCTCAACAACCGATTGTTATTGGTTCATTATATGCACATAAGAACATTGAGAACATAAAGAGTTGGGATGATGTTATATCAAGTTCAACTTCTGGATTCCAACCTATCTCGGTAGATCCTATACTTAAACTAGGAACACCTACAAAAGTTAGTAAGAATGGAACTGATATAGGTGGTATACCAGATAATAATGATAAGATTATAGATGATGGTGGAAGTGATACCGAAACTATTGGTAAACAACAGAACAACGAAAAGATAACACTCACAAAGGCAACTGAGTGTACTATACCCAAAATTGAGATGGGTGATGCATCAAAGGCATTGAAGAATTTGATGAAGAAGATACAAAAACTAGAGAAAGTAAAGGAAGGGTATGTAGATCCTGTATTGAATACACTCGTAAACGTAGATAAACTGGTTGATAGAGCAGCACAGAAGATGGCAGGGAGTCTATCTGGTGTAATCAGTAGAGCAAGAACCGAGTTATTCAAAGAGATTGACGCAGCCATAGAAGATAAGATTGACTTTTTAGATCCTAATTTCCTATCAAAGCAACTAGGTATAGAGGAAGCAAAGGATGGTATCTACTGTCTGTTGCAGAATTTGATGAAAGGTTTGAAGGATACTATATCTAAGTTTATCAAATCTCTTCTTGGTAAACTACTAAACTTTCCGTTATGTGCTGCTGAGTCATTTCTTTCAGGACTATTCTCCAACATTCTTGATAAGATAAAGAAAGGAATAGCACCTTTTCTTACTATGATGAGAGGTCTAACTGGTATTTCTATCCCAAGTTTCTCAGATATGATGGGTAAGGCATTCGATGGTATTCAAGAGTTACTCAACTTACTACAGTGTGAGGGATCTGATTGTGATCCAGACATAAGTGATTGGATCTTGAACGAAGGACCTGAGAGTAAAGATGCTTTAGATTTCCAGAAGATGGTGGGAATGACAAGTCTTCTTGGTAAGATAGACTCTGGTATAGATGGACTGGTAGGTGGTATGTTCCCTGGCTTGACTGGAGATTCTGATGGTTCTATCAGTGAGATGGAGCAGTTAGCAGGTCCTTGTAATCCATATGACCCTGAGACATGTAGTCCTCCTAGTGTACAGATATTTGGTGGAGGTGGTATTGGTGCATTTGCAAAAGCAGTTGTCAACAATACTGGTGCTATAGTAGGTGTCAAGATGGAGAAACTAGGTTTAGGGTTCGATGATGTACCTTATGTGACCTTCATTGACAACTGTAGAAATGGAATGGGTGCTACTGCTGTACCAATTATAAGAGATGGTGTCATGGAGAATGTTGTTATAACAAATCCTGGTGACGGTTATCTTGGTGGCGGAAGTGATGGCGAGCAGGTTGTAGGTGAAATAGTAGAACTTGATATAGTAAGTACAGGTACAGACTATCAGCCAGGTGATACTATAACAACACCAGAAGGATGTGTGTTTACACCCACAATAGAAAATGGTAGAATAACAGGAGCAACAGGAAAATGTACATTGGGTCAAAATCTACCACAACTGAAAATAAATAGCAAAACTGGTTATGGTGCAGTGGTGAGACCTATTACTACCTTCGTTCCTGTAACTGAGTACAGTGATCCAGTCGTACCTGCTTCTCAAATACTCACAGTTGTTGACTGTCCTAGAGGTTCATAATGTCTAAGTTTCCTCCGTATATTGTAAATCATCCCGAAGACGGACAGATTAGGATTGGTGAAGAAGATATCCATGTAGTCAGAAAAGCTGATATACAGATAAAAGCTGGTTCAGATGCCACACTCAGACTCTTTGATGATGGTGGTTGGGAACTGCGATCTAAATTAGGAGAGGAGACAGAGAATCCTGGTTCTAATATTATCCAGTCAGGCACAGGACCTCTGAATATAAAGGTAGATGGTGACTTCAATATAGAATGTGGCGGTGAATTCAATGTCAATGCCAAGAAGATTGTTATGACAGCAAAGGATGCTGTTGAGGGTAACATAAAATTGACAGCACAGCAGGACTTCTATGCAGAAGCAAAGAAAACTGCTAAAATAAAAGGACATGTAAATGTTCGAGTGGTGGCAACACAAAATCTTATAGCAAAATCTGGTGCTGCACATATCCTTCAAGGAGGATTTGTTCATGTACATGAGAACAACTCTAAGATAATACCACCCACACTCAAAGCACTCATTAGTAAATATCAAGAATGAACATACCAGACATTCACTCAGGTAAGATTGTCATAGGTCCTGAACCTCATGTCGATCAATCAGTAGATACATTAGATGGTGACAAACCATTTACTGGTACTCTTGCTGCATCAGGACCTGCGTTCATAGGCAGACATAAAGGTGGTTTTGCAAAAGGAACACTCAATATAGGTACTGATCTAGGGGGTTTTGCACCTGGCGTATCTGGTAGAGCGTTGCAAGTAGAAGGTGATGTAGAGATAAATGGCGAGAAAGCAGTAAATGCAGTCTATATTGATGGAGATGTATATGTCACAGGTGCTGTAGATTGTGGTAATAAGGGTAGACTTGCTGCCAGATTTGGTGTTGCTGACGCTAAACCAAAACCATTTGATATGGTTCATCCTAGTAAGGGTGCGGGTCATAGACTGAGATATGCCTGTATAGAAGGACCTGAAGTCGGTGTATATTTCAGAGGTAGAACTCAGGACAATGAGATTGCATTACCAGACTACTGGAAGGATCTTGTGGTGATAGAGTCAATCACCATACAGACACAACCAGTAGGAGGAGCACAGGATATAATAGTAAAAGAGTGGGATGATAGTAAGATAACTCTTGAAGGTGTGACAGATTGTTTCTATCATGTGTATGCTGAGAGGAAGGATGTGAATCCTTTGGTAGTAGAATATACAGGTGAATCTTATTTGGACTATCCAGATGAGAATTATGACGATCCTGCATACGCTAGGTCATAAATAGTAACACAAAATATTCAAAGGAATAAAATGTCAGTCAATTTGGAGTCATCATCAAAAACTTATAACCTAGCTGTGAGAGCAAAAGGAAGGTTATCTTCTGATGGTGTTATAGAATTCCCAAAAGCTTGGGCAAACAAAATTAAGACTAATACTATCTCTATCATACTAACACCATATAAAACTTATCAGCAGTTATACGTTGAGTCTATACAGTATGGAAGACAGGCAATCGTTAGAAATGCTGCTGGAGGACAAATTCAAGGTTGGTATTTCCTTATCGCTAACCTAAATGATGGTGAAGAAATAAGTCCAGAGGATGGAAACTATAGTAATACACAAGCATTTGAATAGTAAATGGTGGGTGACGGATCCAAATTAAAGATTTGGGGTGACTTATACCATAAGTATAGAACAGGTTCAAGTAAAATTTACATTCAAGAGGAAGGACAACCAATGGCAAAAAATCGAGGAGATCATGCAAACACACAGGGTGCAGTCAGAGTGAAAGGTGATATTCCAGCAGATGGGGTGATAGAATTCCCTAAAGCATGGAATAATAAGATAAACCTTGACACTCTTACTATAATGATTACCCCACATGGTACGTTCCAAGAACTATACGTTGAGAATATACACTATGGGCGTAAAGCAACTGTAAAAAATGCTGCCAGTGGACCTATCAAGGGGTCATACATGATTATTTGCAATACCAAGGCTTAGTGCTATAATAGGTAAAATACTAATTACTACCATGTTTACTGACGAATACGTAAGTGCGATAGAAATTAATATACCTAGGGCATCGTTCCGGATATTCGGTTCAGATGGTTGCATAAAGAACATCGAATGCGACAATGCTGATGACTTCATGCATGTGTGGAAAATCACAGAAACTGCAAAAAATATTGACGACGAGATAGAAGTCAAATACATATAACAATACTATAGGATAATGATAAAGAAATTTGTCAAGAATTTACCAACGACTGATGTACTCAAGTTGGAGAGTTCTTACTATACAAAAGCAGAAGTTGATGCCCTAATTTTAGGTGCTGTAGAGGAAGCACGTAGAATTGATGAAGAGTCAATGAAGAAACATAACCGAGATGCTACTGTTATCAGTATGATCTTAGGGTTTACTGCACTTGCTTTATTTGTTGATGGACTCCTAAGAGTATTGGGTATAGTACCCCCATTTATGCACCTAGATGTCAATGTTATAGATAATGTAGTATCAAAGGTAGAAGGAGATTTGATACCACTAATCAAAAAACTCACAATGCGATGACCAAACCTAAAGCCACGGAAAAAGAAAAGAAAGACGAGGACTTAGATCAAGAGGAATTAGAGTTTTTACTATTACACACAAAATACAATGACGATGGCTGCTAAATAGGTTGAGGAATTGGTGTCAGGATTTATAGGTAATGCCGTTAAGTAGACTTGAAAATTTTCTAAAAAATATACAGGGTAATGTTCTATACGTTAATCCTGAGGAATTAGATGCGACTGATGATATAAGTAACACAGGTAATTCTAGAACTAGACCCTTCAAAACAATACAGAGGGCACTACTAGAATCTGCTAGATTTTCATATCAGTTAGGTAAGGATAACGATAAGTTTGATAAGACTACTATTGTAGTAGCACCAGGTATTCATTATATTGATAATAGACCAGGATATCAAATCAACACTGCTGGTGCAGTTACAGATATCAATGGATCTAACCAAGCAATAAATGAGTTCTCTATTGGTACAGAGTTTGACGTACAGAACGCTAATAACGTACTATACCAATTCAACTCTATACATGGTGGTGTCATACTACCTCGTGGTACATCTATCGTGGGTATGGATCTTAGGAAGACTAAGGTAAGACCTAAGTTTGTACCAGACCCTGCTAATGCTAACATATATTCTAGTGCAATCTTCCGTGTAACTGGTGGTTGCTACTTTAGAGAAGTAACTATATTTGATGGTGACCCTGCTGATAGAATATACAAGGACTATACTACATCAGTATATCAACCAAACTATTCACATCACAAACTAACTGCATTTGAGTTTGCTGACGGTAAGAATGTAGTCACAGGTAAAGGTATTACTGACCTTGACATGTACTATGCTAAGTTGACTCTAGCATTTGGTAATAGTTCTGGTCGTGCTATACCATCATATCCTAGCAACACAGACTTTGAGAAGGTAACAGACGAATCAAGAATTGTTGGTGAACTATCACAGATCGGTGCTATTGAGATTGAGGACATATATTCAGGTGTAAACCCATCATCATCCACTGCTACCACAGTTGTTTCTGTTGTAACAGCAGAACCTCATGACTACAACGTGGGTACTCCCGTTATAATCAAGGGCGTAGCCGGTTCAGGTAATGTCAACGGTACAGAGTATGATGGTGTTCATATTGTTACTCAGGTGCTGAGTGCTACGTTGTTTACTTATAGTGTAACAAGTGCACCTGCATCAACAGCAACACCAAACTTATCTGGGCTGTCACCGACAGCTACTATCGAGAGTGACACAGTAGCGTCATCTTCTCCATATATTTTCAACTGCTCAGTCAGATCTGTATTCGGTATGAACGGTCTCTGGGCTGATGGTGCAAAAGCATCTGGATTCAAGTCCATGGTTGCTGCTCAGTTCACTGGTGTATCACTAAACAAGGATGATACAGCATTTGTAAAGTATGACTCAGCATCTGGAACGTATAAAGACCAGACAGCACTGGGCGATTCATCTACATTACACACTGACGCATTTGCAATACACAAACCATCTCACGAGAGTTTCCACATCAAGGCATCTAACGATGCTGTACTACAATTAGTATCTACATTTGCTGTAGGTTGTGGTAAGCACTTTATTTGTGAGTCAGGTGGTGACTCATCTATTACTAACTCTAACTCAAACTTTGGAGAGAAAGCATTAGGAGCTGATGGATTCAAATTTGATGCGTTCAATAAGGACGACAAAGGATTCATTACAGGTATTGTACCAGCACAGAAGAACTATACAAATGAGATAAACTTCAACTGGTTGAAGATAGACGTAGAAGACACCGTTGGAGCATCAAGTAATAAGTTATACATCAGAGGTTATAAGAACAAGGACACAGTTCCTACTGATAAGACTTCAATCTATACTGTAGGTAATAAGGTAGATGAGACATTGAGTCTTACTATCGCAGGTATTACATCAACAGCAAACGTGTTGATGACAGTTCCTACTGGTGTAGGACCTTCTGGTAAGAAGGAGCATTTTGTTGGTAGAACATCAGGTATCAATAGTATAACAAGTAATGTTCTAACACTACAAGCAGATCATAATCTATTCCAAGGTGAGTCAGTACAATTCTATTCTGACACAGGATCTCTTCCTGATGGTATAGAACATAAGAAAGTATATTATGCTATAACAGCAGCCCTGAATCCTAATCAGATAAAGATTGCATCAACCAAGAATAACGCACTAGCAAATAATGCTATAACAGGTCTCAACAACTTGGGTGGTAACATAACTGTTATTTCTAACGTTGCTACTAAGTTACCTGGTGATCCAGGTCACCCACTACAGTGGGATGAGACTGGTTGGCATCTGAATGTGAACTCTGGTAACGAACTCCATACCTTTATTACTCAGAACCAGTCAAACATAACTCCTGAGACTACAAATACATTCATCAAGAGAAAGGTAGATAATAGAAGAGATATAGAAAGAATATACAGAGCACAGTATATTATACCTGAGGGTGCAACTAACGCATCTCCTCCACAGAATGGTTACGTTATACAGGACAGTGGAACAGTTATCGATGATGATAAGTTCCAGAATGATAATGTCAACCTCAATAATGATCTTGATCTAAGAACTGACACTAATATTATTCATGCATCATGGAGTAGTAATGTTGGTATTGTAACTACAAAGTTCCCTCACAGACTGAAGAGAGGACAGACTATCCAAGTCAACAGAGTTAGGTCAACAAACAATACATCTGGAACAGCAAACTTAGGATATAATGGTATATTTGAGGTCATATCAATCAATGATAAGAAGACATTTAGTATTGGTATAGGAACTAATCCTGGTGGAATGTCAACAATCACCACAGGTATTCCTTATACTTTACATAACAATAATATTGTTGGTTCAGGTAGAACATTCTCTCCTTATTTTGTAAGGAAAGAATATGGTAATGCTTATCAGATATTCAACCATGAGGTTGTTCAGGAGCATGTACAGGGAAGTCAAGACGGTATATACAATCTTACTTTATTATCTTACAATAACATACCAGAGGTTTCACCATTTGACATCGGAGCAAATAGATTCCCACAGAATGTCAATGACCTAAAACCAGTAGTAAGTTTAGATAACCCAGTTGATGATCCAGAACCCACTAAGTCATACGCACTTAGAGGTACAATAGGTCAGGTAGAAGGTAGTGATCCTGCTCATAGTATAACAAAAGAGACCAGTCTTAATATAATAGAGGACACAGGTGTTGGTATAGGACTAACCGCCAGCAGCGTTAGCGGATCAGATGCATCAATATTCACCGAAGTTGACCATGGTTTTAATAGTATACTGAGTGTTGGTAACATAACTGGTGGTACACAGTACGGTACTAACTCAGGTTCAGCTGAATTCTACTTCAGTGTGGATCTAGTTGGTGGTACTGGTAAGGGAGCAACTGCTGACGTTACTGTCGCTGCGGCTGCAACCATTACAGCAGTTGACTTAGTAGATCATGGTACAGGTTATAGCGTAGGAGATGTGCTGACAGTGAAGGGAGTTCCCTTCATTACACCAGGTGCTGACTGTCAGGTAACAGTCTCTGCTATTGATAACAATATCGGTGATGTTGTACAAATAGTTGGTGTAGGAAGCGATAGTTATAATGGATTACATAGAATCAGTGCTGTAACTGACCCTAATAAAGTAACATACAGTCAAAGTAACATATCTGTTGGATCCACTGGCGGATACATGTACCACGTTGGTGTTGCCACAGCAGTAAACAATATTGTTCATGATACCATAAGTGGTATCGCTACAGTTACATTACATAGAGACATAGGACTAAGACGTGGAGATCAGATAGTATTATCTGGTATCACTGGTGGTGCAGCAGTTTATAATGGAACATATCCTATACAAGATAGAATAGGATATGGTTCATCACTATCAGTTCTTATCGATGCTGGTTCATCTCCATCATACACATCAGGTGGTATTGGACATGGTAATGGAATAGGACTAAAAGGTAAGAATAGAGCAATATCAATCTATGGTGGTACTACAACCAACCTAACATCTGGTCTTACTACCACAACTACCAGTCTATCTGTATATAATCACGACAAACTCAGAAGAGGAGACTATCTACAGATTGAGAATGAGATAGTTCGTATCACAAGTAATGCTACCACATCTATTGCAAGGGGTGCACTAGGTACGAATGCCACATCACACCCACGCTTTGCTGCTGCGGTGAAGATCAAAGTATTACCTGTAGAAGCAAGACGTCATAGTACGATCAGAGCATCAGGTCATACGTTTGAATATATTGGTTTCGGTCCAGGTAACTACTCGACATCACTTCCTCAAACTCAGACACGAGTATTGAATGATGATGAACAGTTGTTAGCACAGGCAACTACATCCAGAGGTGGTACCATTGTGTACTCTGGAATGAATGATAAGGGTGAGTTCTACGTTGGTAGAAAGAAAATTGATGCTATCACTGGTGAGGAGAAGTCAACAATTACTGAATTTGATAGTAGTTCAGCATCAGCACTACCAAGCACTCTAACCTTAGATGAACTATCAGTCAACTCTAACTTCTATAGTTTGGGTAACACTGAGGTAGTTGATATTGAACTCAAGGGTAATAGATCAGGTAACGTAGGTAATAGTGTTATCGTTGGTGTCAATGGTTCTAACCAGACAGCACCTACATCATCTGTTGATAAGATAATAATCAATACAACGTTTGATGCTGGTGGATACTTAGGATGGGTAAGAACTTCTGATCCAACTCAACCATGGAAGAAGTTTGGTCTCATATCATACGATCACACCGATTCATATGCTGTTGATAGGATGGGAATCGGCATCGCACAGAATACATCAGGCAGAGTCTTTGATGTTACTGGTGATTCGAGTTTTGCTGGTAACGTAGTAGCATCAGGTGTTGGTACGTTCTCAACTGGATTGGTTGCAGGTAGTGCCAAGATTTCTGACCTAACAGAAACTAGAGTTACCTTTGCAGGTGCAAACGGAGAACTACAAGACAGTTCATCACTTGTATTCTCAGGTGCAACACTTACTGCTAATACATTAGTAGTACAACAGAACGCTACAGTCACACAGACATTACAAGCAGAACAGATTACATCTACAGATGATATCAACGCTGCTGATGACATCACAGCAGGTGGAACAGTTACCGCTTCTGACTTTGTTGGAAATGGTACCATACCTATTGGTGGTATTATAATGTGGTCTGGAACAGATGCCAACGTTCCAAGTAACTGGGCTCTATGTAATGGAAGTAATGGAACACCGAACCTAGTTGATAGGTTTATCGTTGGTAGAGGTAGTTCATACGCAGCCAACGCAACGGGTGGTAGTGCTGACGCAGTGGTTGTATCTCACCAACACTCTACTACAGAGACTGGACACAAGCACAACTATGCATTTGCAGCACCTCAGGATAATTCAATTGGCGATAATTATCAGTCAAGTGGTACTACAAATACAACCAACCATGGCATTCTAAATGAATTAGAACAGAGTGGTGGACCTGATGGCGATAGGTTGAATGGATTCACAGCAGATACTGAAGCAGTATCAACTGGACTATCCATTGACAGTCAAGGTGTTAGTGGTACTAACGCTAACTTACCTCCATACTATGCTATCGCATATATCATGCGAATTAGTTGATAAATACACATACCAAGGAATATTTGTAAATGGCGTCAGTCAATAAGAAATTTGCAGTAGAAAAAGGTCTAGAGGTCGGAGATGACGCTCTAGTAGTTGAAGCTGACACTAACCGAACTGGTATTGGTAAAACTGATCCAAAATACGGTTTAGATGTAGCTCTCACTGCCAATTTCGATGGAGTCGTAGCAGCTGGACAGGTGGGTATTGGTAGTACTCAGCCTGGTAAAGACATTGACTTCAATAAAGATCTTATTATAAGAAAGAAATTATTTGATGGCAATGAGGGTGCTGGTGCAAATAATAATGTTCTTATATCAGTTGGAACTGGTGTTTCATGGTCAGCTGGTGCGGACATACAGACAGACGCATCGGGTTTACAAACACAGGTTCAGTATAAAAAAGCCGACGGAAAATTTGGTGGTGCAGGTCAATTAGTATATGACGATTCCACTAATAGAGTAGGTATTGGTAGTACACAACCAGAGTATCTTTTAGATGTCAAGGGAGAGGTAATAATTGATGGAGTACTTCGTGACTCGAATGCCACTGTAGGAGCTGGTGGATCAGTATTAGCAGCAGATAATGATGGTAAGACACAGTGGGTTGGTGCGGGTGCGTCAACTCTAAACATATATTATGTTGCAGAAGATGGAGACGATACGGCTGATGGTAAGACACTATCAACTGCAAAGAGATCAGTCAAGGCAGCGTGTGGTGTAGCAAAAGCAGGTGATGTTATAAGGGTTGCAGGTGGTATATATCCTGAAAATAACCCAATCTTCGTACCAAGAAACGTATCAATAGATGGAGACGATCTAAGAAATACTCAGATCATGCCATCAAATGTAGGACAGGATCTATTTGAGGTACACAACGGTGCTTTACTTCAAAACATGTCGTTTGTTGGTGCAGCGAACACAGCTGCGATGGTAACATTCCCACCAGGTGGTGTTGTCAACAGACATAGATGGAATAGAGACACAGGAACACATGTATATAATGGTGGAACAGTTGCTGATGCATATACTGTAACAGGTGGTGGGACAGGTGCAGTTCAGGGAGCAGCATACAATCCACTGACTGGTGTGCTAGTCTTGACATCAAACAGTCATGGTCTTGATACCACTAATACTATAACAATAGGCGTCAATAAATTATCTTTCACCTGCGATGCTGACAATCATGCAACCAGCCACACATATCCAAGAGTAGGAGATCCAGCACATAACACAGCACTTACTATAACTTCATTCACAGGTAATACCATAACTGTCAATGTGGGTGCAGTAAAGGGCGTAGACAGTGTGAAGGTAGGACCTAACTGGCATGCTGGTAATGCACTAACACCTACAGAGATATTATACGATCCAACATCAGGTGTTACTACTGTGACGTCCGCAGGACACGGGCTAAACAACTCTAACACAGTGGGCATTGTGACTGCTTCACTAAACTTCAAGTGTGAGATGGATTATTATGCTACTAACCATCCATATCCAAGAGCAACTGACCCAATAGCCGGTATATTTACTGCTATCACATCACATACTAATGATACTATAACATTCAATGTTGGTGATGCAGGTAGTCATGCTCGTATCAGTGGTATTATAACTCAGTCTCCTTACGTTAGAAACTGTACTAACTTTGTACCTGATAGCATCGGGATGCGTATAAATGGAGATCACGTCAATGGCACTAAGTCAATGGTGGTTGATTCATATACACAGTACAATCAAGGTGGTATCGGTGTTACTATATCTAATGATGGATACGCACAGTTAGTTTCTATATTCACCGTATGTGATGAGTATGCAATTAGTTGTACAGCAGGTGGACAGTGTGACCTCAACAACTCTAACTCATCCTTTGGTACATTTGGTTTAGTTGCATCAGGTATAGGTACAGTTACACAATCAGGTATTCTTACAGCAACAGCAGTAGAAGAAGATAACGTCGTGGTAGTGTCAGGGTTGACACAGAGACCATACTCAGGACAGGTATTATATCTTGGAGAGAAATTCAACGAGGTCATAAAGGTAAACGTAACAAATCCAGGTTCAGGATATACTTCTGCTAATCCTCCTGTTGTTACCATAGACAACCCATCCGGACCTAACGGATCGAAAGCAGAAGGAACAGCAGTTGTTAGTGGTTTTGGTAGTATAACTGCTATCAATATGTTTGCAACTGGATCGCAATACAGATCCACACCAACAGTTTCAATAGCAGCACCTGGTATTGGTATAACTGCACTCGCTACTGCCGAGATTGGACCTAGTTATTTTACTATAAATAGTGCGACACCTGTTACTGCGGGTGTTTCTACAGTAACGATAGATCAAACACTTCCTGCTAACGTAGGAGTTGGATCTACAGTTCCTTTTGCAAGACAATCGTTGATTCTTGCATCATCCTATACCTTTGAATATGTTGGTTCGGGTCATACCATACCAGCTGCACTACCTAGAAACGGTGGTGTTACAGTACCAGAGAATGAAATAGTATCTGAGGATGGCGGTAGAGTTGTTTATACATCTACTGATGAAAGAGGAAATCTAAAGGTTGGAGATGGTTTTACTATCAATCAACAGACTGGTACTATAACTGGAGACTCATTCAATAAGAGCATCCAAGCAACACTCACACCATTGATAATAGCATTAGGAGGACCAATGTAAAATGGCTGCAATACCATTAAATAAATTTAGAACGATTACACATGTGGTGACTGACGCAGCAGTGGGTATATACACTTGCCCTCCTGGCGTTGCGTCACTTGTCATCTATGGCAACGTGTCAAACGTTGGTCAAGGTTCATCAATTACATCATTTACTGTCAAGCACAGTAGATCATCAGTTGATACCGAGATCGTAAAAAACGCTAGAATACCCCATCAGGATGCAATGTCATTCATTGAGGGTCGTCTTGTTATGGAAACAGGGGATATCCTGAAAATTGAGGGAGACAATAACAATACTATGAAGTGTATTATTAGTATACTAGAGAACGCAAAGTAACATGAGATTATTATCTGGGAGAGTTGGAGTCACATCCTACGCTGGACTATCAACAAGTAGAAAACAAACACCAGGTCTACCTGCTTTCTTAGGATTGGAAGAGGCAGAACCTAACTTGGGGTTGCCCACTAATAATAACTTTGTACTTTATGGTACTACTGAGGGAGAAAGATATTGGGCTGCACCTTCTGGTGCACCGTCAGGAAGTGTAGAAGGTATAGAAGTACAACAAAATGAGATAACACCGACTGGTTTTGCAGGTTCAATCACTAAGTTGAACTTCAGAGGTAACGGTGTTACTGTAAACCAGATGAAGTTGGATCTGGGTGGTGGTATCGAGGTTGGTATCGCTACAATGACTATCAATAGGTCAACCAACGACGTAATGGACGCTAGTAACTTTACTAGAGCCACAGGTATTACAACATTCAAGGTGGGTGCCGGATTATCGTTCTTCCAAGAACCAGGTGTAACTGGTATTGTTAGTATATTCTCAGCTGCTGATGCAAGAACTAACATACAGAACGCAGATGGCACATTTGGATTTGGTAATGTAGGAACATTGAGAATAGGTGCAGGACTGACTGCAAATCAAGTTTCAGTGGGTATAGCATCATTTGGAGTAACAGGCGAGTTTGAACATATCAATGCAACAGGTATAGTAACATCAGCGTTAGGATTCAAAGGTGATTTAGCTGGTGCTGGAGTTACCGCAAGTGCAGGTTTTTATGGTAATATAACTGGAAACGTTGTAGGAAATGTAACTGGAGATGTTGTCGGAGATGTAACGGGGGATGTCACAGGAAATCTTACAGGAGATTTCAATTCCTCTGGTATATCAACTGCCGACCAACTCTTTGCAGATACAGTACAAGCAACTGGTATTATAACAACATCACAAGGGTTCGTAGCCCCAGTCGGTAGTTTTGGTTTTCTTGGATCACTCAACTCTGCTGGCGTCTCAACAGTAGCATTTTTCAATGGAACAAATATTAATGTATCTGGTATTACCACTAGTGCTGGCGGTTTTGTGGCAGGGATTAATGGAGTCGGAGGTTCAGGATTCTCCGGAAGACTAACTGGTGATGTCACTGGTGATATAAACTCATCAGGTGTATCTACCGTAAGTCAACTTCTTGCTACCACAGTCAATGCCAGTGGTATTATAACAGCGTCACATTTCTATGGAGATGGATCAAACCTTTCAGGTATAGATGCGACAGCGATACAAGATTCTAACACACAAGTTCAAACCGCACCCCTGAAAACAACTATTACTGTGAACAACACAGAAGTGGCAAACTTCTCACAGGCAGGGGTAAAAATATCAGGTATCAACACAGCAACTACGTTCAGTGGTTCTGGTAGTGGACTGACAAATATACCTGGTGGTCAAATCACAGGTGCTTTAGCAGCTGTTGATGGATCGGCACTTACCGATGTGATCGCTGATAAGGTCAAGTTGACTGCTACCAACACAACAGCAGCCGAACACTTTATACCTTTCGTTGATACTGCAACTGGTAATGAGGACGTAAGAACTGACGTTGATCTCAAATGGAACCCAGGCACAAATGTGCTAACTGCTGCCACATTGAGTGGTAATGCTACAGGTCTAACGGGTGTTCCTAACATAAGTGTAGGTGATGTTACGTTGAATGGTAATATGTTACCAGATGCGGACGCTACTAGGAACCTGGGTGCAGCAGGGACAAGATGGCAAAACGTATTTACTGCTGACATGCACTTTAGTAATGTAGGTACAGGTGGTAATGACGTTGACGGAAGTGAAGGAAACTGGACACTTCAAGAAGGAAAGGATGATATATTCATGATAAACAATCTTACAGGTAAGAAGTATAGGATATCGCTAACACCAGTCTAAATAAAATATCAATAAAGATATATTATGGTTGACGTTGAGGTCTATGATAATCTCATAAGTCCAGAATTACATCATAAGATGTATGATGTAGCTCAGACAATGAGTTGGTATTGTAAGTGGATCTCTGTTGCTGACGGAAATCTACCAATACAGGAATATATTCCTGAAAGAGCAAAGAGTAGTAGTAAACATATCTTAGGTGCAGAGACAACAATCGAAGATATGATAGACCTGTTTAGGTTCTCAATGTATCGTCACCCCATTGGGTGGGATGCTGATAGTGTAAAGAAACATTGTGAAGAAGCATATAATATATTCGAGTCTATAAACAGTCAGTTATTTGATGGTAAAGCATCTTTGGATGCTGGGCTGAAGGAAGCGATCACTGGTTTAGGAGGACCTAAGAGTTATTATATAAACGAGGAGTCTTATTGTGATAAGTATGGTGTGCCATGGCATAGAGTAAAGGATGGATTCACCTGCTACCTGAATGGTCGTTCTACAGACCCTATGAAGAATGATAGGATAGGGGGTAGAAGTGGTCAAATGCATAAAGATTCAGGACCTGTGAAACCAGATGACCCTTATTATACTGTATTGTTTGTGTTGAATAAAGAATGGCAACCTGATTGGGGAGGTGAACTAACGTTTTTCAATGATGAGGAGACAGGTGCAAAGCACTGGAAACGTGGATATAACTTGGGTTGGCCGGAAAAAATAGTTGGACATAAACCAGGTCGTATCATAGTTTATAAACATAATACTACTCATACTTCAAATCCTCCTAGAGTTTCAGCTCCTGAAATAACGCAGCGACTAGCATTTAGAATCAAAGTACTATAAATACATATAACTAATCTAACTGAGATATTAAACTATGTCTAGGGCAAGAGAACTGGCCAAAGCTGGAGGTAAGAACCAACAAGTTATTGCCGGTCTATCTTCTCACGTTGGAGTTTCTACATTCGCAGCAGATGTTTTCATGTACAGTAACCTTGAGGTTACAGGTACCACAACATTCAATGGAGGAACACTAACTTTAGGAGACTCAGCGTCAGATAATGTTGTGTTTGGTGCGGATGTTGATTCATCCATTATACCTGATGATGATAATACTTATGATTTGGGTAGTTCAACCCAAGAGTGGAGAAATATTTACATTGATGGCACAGCAAACGTTGACGCATTATTAGCTGATACAGCTAAAATTGGCGATCTAACAAATGATCGTGTCGTTATTGCTGGAACCTCTGGAGAGATAGAGGATTCTGCTAACTTAACATTCAACGGTTCTATCTTAACAACAACGAATGTTGTTGTAACTGGAGACACCGACCTTGGTAATGCTACAAGTGATACTATCACCGCAACAGGTCGTTTTGATAGTGACCTAGTTCCTTCTACAGATAATGCAAGAGACCTAGGTGCGTCTACATTAGAATGGAAAGACTTATATCTTGATGGAACTGCACACATTGACACATTAGATGTTGATGAAAATGCTGCAATCATTGGTACCCTAGACGCTAATGGTTCTAAACTAACAGTCGGTGTAGGTCTAACTGATGTTATAGTTCGTGGCGATATGCGTGTTACTGGCATCATGTCAGTTGGTAACGGAACTGTAACTATTGATGAGACAACTGTAAAGACAG
>Ga0115012_10000757_pt1 | contig 18442 bp, 19 predicted proteins | sample TroAtlMetagenome_FD_88706 | JGI IMG/M metagenome (GOLD analysis project Ga0115012, IMG submission 88706) | Marine eukaryotic phytoplankton communities from Atlantic Ocean - Tropical Atlantic ANT10 Metagenome | ecosystem: Environmental > Aquatic > Marine > Oceanic | place: Tropical Atlantic...
CATGCTAGAGATGAAAATGATGGACACCCAACACAAGATCCAGCTGAGTTTCAAAAGTTTTTACCAACTATACATAAAGAATGTAATGCAGTTATTAATATTACGACTGGTGGTGGCCCACAAATGACAGTTGAAGAAAGAATGCAACCTTGTATGCATTTTAAACCTGAGGTTGCTTCTTTAAATATGGGTTCAATGAACTTTGGTTTATTTCCAATGATGAAAAGACATAACCAATTCCAGCACGAGTGGGAAAAAGATATGCTTGAGAGAAGTAAACATTCTCTTTTTAAGAATACCTTTCAAGATATAGAAAACATTATGACTTTAGGCTATGAAAATGGAACTAGGTTTGAATTTGAGTGTTATGATGTTGGTCATTTATATAACCTTCATTATTATCATAGAGAGGGTATGTTAAAAGCTCCCTATTTTATTCAGTTTGTAATGGGAATAATGGGAGGTATTGGAGCAGATAGTGATAACTTGTTACATATGAAAAAAACAGCTGACAAATTATTTGGTGAAGATTACCAATGGTCTGTTGTTGGTGCTGGGGCAAACCAAATGCGGATAAATGCTACAGGTGCCGCCTTAGGTTCTCATGTAAGAGTTGGTTTAGAAGATTCTTTGTGGGATGGTCCTGGTAATTTAGCCAAAAAAAATGCTGATCAGGTTAAGAGAGTTAGAGAGATTCTTGATGGGCTTTCTTTGGAGGTAGCGACCTCAGATGAGGCTAGAGAGATTTTAGGCTTAAAAGGAAAAGATAATACCAATATAAAATAAGAGTTATTTATGGATTATAACAATTTACTAAAAGGTCAAACAGCCTTAATTACAGCCGGTGCTGATGGAATTGGTTATGGGATAGCAAAAAGGTTTGAAGAAGCAGGTGCTAAAGTATTTGTATGCGACATAAATGAAGATGCGGTAAATAAAGTTAATTTAAATCATACAAATATTAAGGCTATGGTTTGTGACCTTCGTCAAACACAGTTAATTTCTTCAATGGTTGAGGCGGCATTTGATTATTTAGGTAAGCTTAATATTATTGTTAACAATGCTGGTATAGCTGGAGAAACAGCCGGAGTTGGAGAGCAAACACTAGGTGGATGGCAGGAATGTTTACAAGTAAACATGACAAGTCATTTTGAAACCATGCGCATTGCTGTTCCAAGAATGGAGGATAATGGATCTATCTTGTCAGTAGCCTCTGTTGCCGGTAGAGTTGGTTTTGCTTACAGGTTACCTTATGCTGCCACAAAATGGGGAGTGATTGGCATGGCAAAAAGTTTGGCAGTAGAACTGGGTCCCAGAGGCATTAGGGTAAATGCTTTATTACCAGGTATTGTAGAGGGTGAAAGACAAAACAAAGTTATTGAAGCCAAAGCTAAAGTTAAGAATGTTTCTTTTGAAGAAATGAAAAAGGAAATATTATCGGGAGCATCCTTGGGCCAGTTTGTAACTCATGATGATTTGGCTGAACAGGCATGTTTTTTATGTAGTCCACTTGGAAAAAACATTTCTGGTCAGGCAATAAGTGTCTGCGGCAATATTGAAAAAGCTGGATAAGTTAGGAAATAATTTCTTTCAAAATTGGTTTTAAATACTTAAAGAATAATTTAGGATTTTCTGACATAGGAAAATGACCTACTCCAGGAATTATTTTGTACTTAGATCCCTTTATTCTTCTAGCTGTTTCCATAGTTTTTTCTGGGGTACAAGAGCAGTCATACTCTCCTGATAAGAGATAAACAGGACATTTTTTGGTATTTATCAGGTGTGATTTTTTTTCAAAGTTACCATCTTGCCAATAAAAGTAAAGGTCTCCTTTAAATACACCTGGTCCACCTTGTTTGTAATGCCACAAAATTTCATCTCTATATTTTGTTTCGCTTTGGGGAGCAATTTGAGATGACACGTATGCCGCCTGTATTTCACCTCCGTGAACATCTGGTCTGTTTAACCATTCAAGATCATAGTAAGGGTCTAATTTATCAGCGCCCTCTAAAGCTATGACAGCTTTAAATAAATCGGGAAATTTTAAAGCTAGGTGCAAAACAATTCTGCCACCCATTGAGCAGCCCATAATAATTGGTTTTTTTAGATTCATGGACTTACAAAAAGAAGTTACCAATTCTATATAATCGTTAGTCGTTAACTTATATTCAATATTTTTGTGATCATCAGGAGGATTAGATTTTCCATGCCACGGGAGATCAAATGCAATAACCCTGAATTGTTTTGTAATTTGTCTGTCATTTAAAACATGTCTAAATTGTCTAGAATCTGATCCAGCCGTATGGAGGCAAAGTAAAGGCGTTCCTTTTCCAGATTCTTCCATGTAAATTCTATATGTCTGTTTTCTAACCTTAAGACTAAAGTATTTTCCTGATATGTTTTCGAATTTTATATTACTCATTAGCTAGTTTTTTCTCTATTAGATGCGATTAAATCTTTAAAAAATTGAAGGTTTTGCATTAAGGGTAAAATATTTCCATCAATTTTAACTATTTTTTTAGAAAGCATTGCAAATAAATCGTGATAATCTCTAGGTGGTATATGAAGCCAGTGTTTTTTCCAACTAATTAAACTTGCAGAAATTTTGAATAAACCAGTTTTTGTGTCTACAGTCCTTTTTTCTATTGATACAATTTTTCCACAATTTATTTTAAAGATAAAATCTTTGTCATCAACCCCGAGTATAAATTTTAAGTGAACCCACTTACCTTTAGAGATTATTTGTGGATTGTTATTAACTGATTTTTTTATATTTTTTATCAACTTCATGATATTATCTTTATAAGAGAAAAGAATTTTTTTAATATAAATTAGATTAAACTAATTAACTTAAGTTTGGAATTTTTAAAATGTTTAATATTGATAATTTTTTGCATAAAGGCGTGCTTCCAGGATCAAAAAAATGGGATGGGTTTCCTGCTTTTAATTTCGTTGGTGGTCATAATGATGAGGAGCTTGTTCCTATAAAAGATTTGGAAAATGCTGCAAGAAAAGTAATTTTAGAGAATGGAAAGATTTTGGGTAAATATAACTATACTGGCCCATTAGGTTATTTGCCATTAAGAAAGTTTGTTACAAAAAAGTTAAAACAAGGAGCTAAAATGGATTGCTCTGATGATGAGGTCCTAATAGTTTCAGGTTCATTACAGGCTTTAGACTTAGTAAATGAAACTTTGTTGAAAGAAGGTGATACAGTTATTATAGAAGAATCAAGTTATGGAGGTGTTTTTACACGTCTAAACCAAATGAAAGTTAATGTTAAGGGTATCCCTGTTCAGGAAGATGGTATGGATTTATCTATATTAGAAGAGACATTAATAACTCTTAAGAATCAGGATGTCGTCCCTAGATATATTTATACAATACCAACAATTCAAAATCCTACAGGAACTGTTATGTCTACAAATAAAAGGATTGATTTAATTAAAATTGCAAAAAATTTTAACGTTCCAATTTTTGAAGATGATTGCTATGCAGATCTTATATGGGGAGAGGAAAGGCCTCCATCAATCAGAGCTTTAGATGATAGCGGGAGAGTAATTTACTGTGGCACTTTTTCAAAATCGATAGCACCTGGATTGAGAGTGGGTTATCTCGTTGCTGATTGGGCAGTTTTATCAAGGGTTTTGCCATATAAAACAGATGCTGGAAGTGGAGGTTTAGAGCAAATGGTATTAGCTGAATATTGTGAGCGGCATTTTTTTGACCATCTTAAAAAATTAAACACACAGTTAGAAAAGAAATCATTAATGATGTGTGAATCATTGGACAAATATTTTGGTAATACAATTGAATATAAAAAACCAATTGGGGGGATATATATTTGGGTTTCCTTTCCTGAACAAGTTGACACAAATTTTTTATATTCTAAAGCAATGGAAAGTGGTGTGGCAATAAATCCAGGATCTGAGTGGTCTATGGAAAAAGAAAATAAAAAGAAAATACGATTATGTTTTGCTAACCCAGTCAAGTCTGAAATTGAACAAGGAATAAAATCCTTAGCAGAAATTTGCCAAAAGCAATTTGGGGTTCCTGTTAATATAGCAAATGTAAATTAATTTATTTTATTGGAAGAGGTTGTTTAGTTTTTACACTTCCTAATGCAAAATTTGTTTCTATGGAAGCAATGCCTTTTATTTTGGTCAGGTCTTCTCTCATAAATTTTTCATATGTTTTTAAATTTTCTGCTACAACTCTTAATAAATAATCTCTATTACCCGTAACCAGCCAGCAATCAACAACTTCAACAAGGGTGCTAATGCCTTCTTCAAATTTTTTTAATGTTCCATCTGTTTGGTTTTCTAATCTTACTGATACAAATGCTGTTACAGGGTATCCAAATAATTCTTCGTCAACAATTGCAGTATAACCTGAGATAACTTTCTTTTTTTCTAGATTTTTAATTCTTCTAAGGCAAGGTGAAGGTGATAGACCAACTTTTTCAGCTATTTCAAAATTTGATGATCTTCCATTCTTTTGTAGTTCAAAAACAATTTTTTTATCTAAGTTATCCATAGTAATTAAAATTTAGTTTTAAAATATTAAATATAATAGAATATTATATCAATAATAACAATATTATTAATTAATTATGGTAATTAATACTAATTAAAAGATGTTATTATAATTATATGGAAAAAGATAAAATACTTAGTGAAATTGAGAAAAAAGTTTTGTGGCTATCTTGTTGGATGATTCACAATGCTAATCATATTAGAGATAATGAAGATAATATTAAAGTAGGCGGACATCAGGCTAGTTGTGCTTCTATGGTATCGATGATGGTGGCTTTATATTTTAATTTTTTAAAGCCTGAAGATAGGGTTGCTGTTAAACCTCATGCAAGTCCAGTTTTTCATGCTATTCAATATTTGTTTGGTTTGCAAACGAGAGAAAAGATAGAAAATTTTCGAGGTTTTAATGGTGCTCAATCTTACCCTTCCAGAACTAAAGATATTGACGACGTCGATATTTCAACAGGTTCGGTTGGTCTTGGAGTTGCTATGACAAGTTTTTTGTCATTAACACAGGACTACATCAGGCAGAAAAGTTTTAATCAATATGATAAAAAAGGCAAAATGATTGCATTGGTTGGGGATGCAGAGCTAGACGAAGGAAATATTTACGAATGCCTTCAAGAAGGTTGGAAACATAACTTAAGAAATGTTTGGTGGATAATTGATTATAATAGGCAGTCTTTGGATGGCGTCGTCCATGAAGGTCTCTGGGAGAGATTAAGGTCAGTTTTTGAAGCTTTTAGTTGGAATGTTGTTGTAATAAAGTATGGGCTTTTACAAATGGAAGCATTTAAAGAACCCGGCGGTGAAAAATTAAAAGAATGGATTGATGACTGTCCTAATCAATTATATTCAGCGTTAATTTTTGAGGGTGGGAAAGCTATTAGGCAAAGAATTTTAGATGATATAGGTGATCAGGGAAAAGTTTCTGAATTATTAAAGAAACGGAGTGATGATGAAATTTTAGAATTATTGTCAAATTTAGGAGGTCACTGCATTGCTTCTTTGTCAGAAGCTTTTAATTCAATAAAAGATGATAATCCAACGGCTTTCCTGGCCTATACTATTAAAGGTTGGGGAACACCACTTGCAGGCCATAAGGATAATCATGCTGGATTGATGACAAAAGAGCAAATGTTAAAATTTAAAAGTAAGATGAAAATAAAAAATGGAGAAGAATGGAAAAACATTGAGGGTAAATTACATGAATATGTATACAATTTACCATTTAAACAAGCGGGTAATAGAAGATATTCATCAAAAAAGATACAAATAGATCCAATAGACGATTTAAATGAAACTAAAGTCTCTACCCAAAATGCATTTGGAAAAATTTTAGACCAATATGCAAAATTGGATTCAGAATTTTCAAGTCGAATATTAACTACTTCTCCAGATGTGTCTGTTTCTACTAATTTAGGGGCTTGGGTAAATAGGAAAGGACTTTTTAGCAGAGAAGAAACTGAAGATACTTTTAGAGATAGAAAAATACCATCTGTACAAAAATGGAAATTTTCACCAAAAGGACAACATATTGAGTTAGGTATTGCAGAAATGAATTTGTTTATAATGTTAAGTGCTGCAGGTTTGTCACATGAGTTTTTTGGTGAAAGACTTTTCCCAATCGGTACAGTTTATGACCCATTTATCTCAAGAGGGTTAGATGCTCTTAATTATGCTTGCTATCAAAATGCAAGATTTATGTTAGTTGCTACACCATCTGGAATTACCTTGGCACCTGAAGGAGGAGCTCACCAGTCTATAGGGACTCCTCTGATAGGAATTAGTCAACCTGGGATGTTAAGTTTTGAACCTGCATATTCGGATGAATTATCTGTTATAATGCAATATGGCTTTGAACATATGCAAGATGAAGAAAATGGTGGTTCTGTATACCTTCGATTGTCAACTAAACCGATAGAACAATTGCCAAGAAAAATGTCTGAAAGCTTAAGAGAAAATATTATTAAAGGTGGGTATTGGTTAAGAGAACCAGGTCCAAGTCCAACTTTCATTATAATTTATCAAGGGGTTGTAGCAGATGAAGTTATAAATGCTATCAATGTACTTGGAGAAAAACATAAAGATCTTGGGGTTTTGGCTGTAACATCATCAGACATTTTGTTTCACGAATGGAAGAACAATAAAGTTTCTACAACATATAATTCTCAAGATTCTCATATTGAGAATTTATTAAAAATTATACCAAAAGATTGCAAAATGATAAGTGTATTAGATGGTCATCCTATGACTTTATCTTGGGTTTCTGCAGTATTTGGACATCATTTAATCCCATTGGGTGTTAATGAGTTTGGACAAACAGGTTCTTCAACAGATTTATATGAAAAATATAATATTGATAGTAGCTCAATAATAAAATCAGTTAATGTTTAATTAAACTTTATTTTAGTATATGATTTATTTTTTTGTTAGATTTAATTAGGAGTGATTTATGAAATCATACCAAGTTACTGAATTTGGAAAACCTCTAGAATTAAGAGAATATGAAAATCCAACACCTAAAGGGAAAGAAGTTTTAATAAAAATTTCAGCATGCGGAGTTTGTCATAGTGATTTACATCTTGCTGAGGGTTTTTTTGATTTGGGTAATGGAAAAAAAATCACTTTATCTGATAGAGGTACAAAATTACCTTTTACTCCTGGTCATGAAATAACCGGTGAAGTAGTTGCAAAGGGTGAAAATGCAGAAGAAATTAATATTGGTGATAAAGGCATAGTTTTTCCGTGGATTGGTTGTCAGGATTGTGAATCTTGTCAAAATGAAAAAGAAACTTTGTGTGAAAACCCTAAATATTTGGGAGCAAGATTAAATGGAGGTTATTCTGATCACATAATGATCCCAGATGGAAAGTATTTGGTGCCTTATGGGGATTTGGACCCTTATCAAGCAGCGCCATATGCATGCTCAGGATTAACTGCTTATAGTGCATTAAAAAAAATTCCTAATACAAATAGTGATGAGTTTATACTTGTTATTGGTGCTGGTGGCGTCGGTTGCAATGGTATTTTGTTAGCTCCATCAATTCATAAAGCTAAAATAATAGCTATTGATATAGATGAATCAAAAAGAAATGAAGCAAAAAAGTTAGGTGCGTTTGCTGCCTTTTCGCCCGAAGATAAAAAAGAAATTCTCGAACTGTGTGCAGGAAAAATTGTTGCTGCAATTGACTTCGTTGGGAATGAAGAGACTACAAATTTTGGAATTAATATGATTAAGAAAGGTGGCGCGGTAGTAGTTGTAGGTCTTTATGGAGGATCAATATCATTATCCTTGCCTTTAATACCAATGAGATCATTAAATTTAAAAGGTTCCTATGTTGGTGAATTGAAAGAACTTAAGGAACTGGTTGAAATAATTAAAAGTGGATCAGTTAAATTGATTAATGTTAAACCTCAAAAACTGGATACTGCAAACGAAGCTATGAATGATTTAAAAAACGGTAAAGTAAATGGTAGAATTGTATTATGTCCTTAATTTTTGCAGGTAAAAAGCCGTGAGTGATTTAAAGAAGAATGAGGGACATTCTCATCATCATAATCATAGTGTTCTTCCAGAAGAACCAGAATTAAGAGTAAAGGCAATTGAAACCTTACTTATCCAAAAAGGACTAATTGACCCCGATACTTTAAATGAACTAATAGATACATATGAAAACAAAATTGGACCTAAAAATGGTGCAAGGGTTATAGCAAAAGCTTGGGTAGATGATTCTTATAAAGAAAGATTATTAAAAAACTCTACGAAGGCAATAGAAGAACTTAGTTACACAGGTAGACAAGGTGAACATATGGTGGTGGTAGAAAATACACCTGAAACACATAATATGGTTGTTTGTACTCTTTGTAGTTGTTATCCATGGCCAGTTTTGGGCCTGCCTCCTTCTTGGTACAAATCGGATGAATATAGAGCAAGAGCTGTTAGAGAGCCTAGAAAAGTTTTAAAAGAATTTGGTTTGTCATTAAATGATAATATCAAAATTAAAGTTTGGGATTCCACTTCTGAGATGAGATATTTAGTTTTGCCAATGAGACCTGATGGCACAGAAGGGTTTTCAGAGGATGAACTTGCAAAGATAGTTACAAGAAACAGTATGATAGGGACAGGTTTGCCTGAACTAAAGGATGACTAGACCTCACGATATGGGAGGTAGGTTTGGTGATGGACCAATTCCTATTAAAGTAAAAAATGGGAAATGTGTTGATGATGAGCCAGTTTTTAAATTTGATTGGCATGCCAAAGCATTAGCCGTTACATTAGCATCTGCTTCTGTAGGAAAATGGAGTATAGATAAAGGTAGATTTTTTAGAGAATCTTTACCACCTTCTGACTATAATAGATTTAGCTATTATGAAAAATGGGTATCAGCTTTAGTAAATTTGTTGATTGAGAAAAAATTGATAAATAATGAAGAATTAAAAAATGCAGTTGATGAAGTTACAAAAAATAATAATTTTTTAATAGATAAAAAAAATCAGGAACATAAAGATGTACTTAAGTCAAAGGATGTAAGTGTTACATTAGGTAGGGGAGGTCCCTCAAAAAGAGAAAATCTAAAAGAGCCAAAATATAAAATTGGAGATAAAGTGAAAACCATGAATTTTAGTCCTAATGTTTATAAAATTGGCGGTCATACAAGATTACCTATTTACGCAAGAGCTAAACGAGGCAAAATAGTGCTTCATCATGATAGCCACGTACTTCCAGATAAAAGTGCTCATGACTTAGGAGATGGACAAGAGCATTTGTATACAGTTGAATTCACTTCCAATGAGTTATGGGGTATTACAAATGGTAATAAAAATGATATTATTTGCATTGATTTATGGGAAAGTTATTTGACCGATGATACCTAATGAATTAAAACAAAAAACTTTTGAAAAACCATGGCATGGTCAAGTTTTTGCAATCACTGTATCTTTATCTGAAAAAAAGATATTTAAATGGTCTGAATTTTCAGATTTTTTAGCTCAGGAAATTAAAACTGATAATACCATGTTTAGAAATGGTTCAGATGATTATTTTTACTCTTGGGTAAAAGCTTTAGAAAGATTATTGATAAAAAAGAAAATTACCAATTCCCCAAAAATAGTTGAAGTTAAAAATCTTTGGAGTTCTGCTTTCTTAAATACCCCTCATGGAAAACCAGTTAAAATAGGAGATATATAATGTCTATTAATTGTAAAGCGGCTGTAATAAGAACTAACTCTGCAAAAAGACCGTATGCGGAAAGTTTACCATTATCGGTTGAAGAAATTTCAATAGATCCGCCTAGAGAAAATGAAGTGTTGGTAAAAATTCATGGAGCAGGTTTATGCCATTCAGATCTTTCAGTTATAAATGGTTCAAGAATAATGCAGTTACCTTTAGTAATTGGCCATGAGGGATCTGGTGAAATTGTTGAATTGGGAGCTGCCATTAAAGATATTAATATTGGTGATCATGTCGTTTTTCAATTTTCTCCATCATGTGGTAGATGTAGGAGATGTTTAGAAGGAAGACCTCAAGTATGTGAATTAGCAGCAGCCACTAAAGGTAAAGGACAGTTAATGTCAGGAGGAAGTCGTTTAAAAAGCAAAGATGGAGAAACTTTAAATCATCATACAGGAATTTCATGTATGTCTGAATTTGCTGTTGTCGATAGGGGTTCAGTAGTTGTTATTGACAAATCCATTCCTCTTGATGATGCGGCTTTATTTGGTTGTGCTGTTATGACTGGTGTTGGAGCAGTTATAAATACAGCGAGAATACGTCCAGGAGACTCTGTAGCAATATTAGGTCTAGGAGGTGTGGGTTTAAATGGAATTATGGGTGCAAAATTAGGAGGTGCAGAAATAATTGTTGCTATCGATATTGATCCTTCAAAATTTGCAAAAGCGAAAGAACTTGGCGCAACTCATTGTTTTGATTCCCGTTCAAATGATTTTGTAGATGAAATTAGAGAATTGACATCTGGAGGGGTTGATTATGCAGTTGATTTAGCTGGTGTTATGCCCGCTATGGAAGCAGCGTACAAAATTATTAGATATGGTGGAGCTGTGGTAACAGCTGGTTTAACTCCAGTTAATACAGAATTTAGTTTTAATCATAGTGATTTAGTTGCACAAGAAAAGTCAATTTTAGGAAGTTATATGGGGTCATGTGTTCCTGTAAGGGATGTTCCAAGATTTTTAAATTTGTATAAACAAGGTCGTCTTCCAGTTGAAAAACTAATAGATGATAAAATTGGATTTAAAGATCTAAATGCAGGGTTTGATAAACTTGAAGATGGAAAAGTTGTACGTCAAATTTTAGTACCAAGTATGTAAAATTATATCATTTTCCAATTTTTATAAAAAATTCCTCTAGTCTTTTTTAGCAAAAATCCAACGGCTGATAACAGGAATATCATGATATGATTTAGATGACTAGGTCTTACAATATCTATAAATGCGCAGTACCTTATGTCGTCTTCTTCATTAAAGCTTTGATGAATTAAAGTGTCATCAAAAATAAACAAAGGACTTTTTTTCCAAATGTTATTAATGCCATCAGCCTCAATGTAAGAGCCGGTCTTTTTTACTTTATTAAAATTATACAAAATTCTAAAAGTTAATCTCATAGGCCCAAAATGTCTTGATGTAGAAGTTTTTTCTCTAAACAATGACACTCCGATAGTTTTGATATAATTAAAACTTTGATTAAATTCAGGTATGCTCTCGTCTAAATTTTTTCCATACCATTTATAAAACAACATGTTTCTATTATCCTTTGCACTTTGAAAACGATCTTCAATTTGCTTCTTGTTTTCATCAAATAATTTTATGATCTGATTAATTTCATTTTGATGACTTATGGGCAGGTTTTCAATTTTAAATGTGTGCAAGTTTTGGAATGACAAAAGATCAGCAAGTAAATTAAGAGGAGATAAAGCAAAAGTAAGTATCCCTTTACCAACGAAGTATTCTTTTAAAAGTTTTAAATTCATAGTTTTATGTCTTGAAACATCAATAAGACCACAAATAAACCAAAATGGAATTAGAGCAAACAATCCAAAAAGAGAATGAAAAAAAATGTAACTTGTTATTAGAAAAAGAGTTAAAAAAAATTTTAAAATTATGTACATTTGTTCAACTATATTAATATATACATTAATTATAAATTTATTATGTTCAACTTTTAATTTAGTATACAAATTTTTACATGGAGATTATTAATGCCTAGTTTTGATATAGTTAGTAAAGTAGATTCACCTGCTGTAGATAATGGCGTAAGTGGGGTGATTAAAGAAATTAGTACAAGGTACGACTTTAAAGGTAGCATGTGTAGACTAGAAAGAGATGGAGAAGAGATAGTAATGCATGCTGATGATGAGTTGAAGAGAAAACAGATGGAAGATTTGTTAATTGTTCATTTGACTAGAAAAAATATTGATACAAATTGTTTAGAATTTCTTACCCCAGAATCATCTTCGGGTAATTCAATTAGACAAAAAGTGATTGTAAAACAAGGAATTGATAGAGAAATTGCACAAAAAATTATAAAAACAATTAAAAACTCAAAACTAAAAGTACAATCTTCTATTCAAGGTGATGAAGTAAGAATTTCTGGGAAAAAGAGAGATGAACTTCAGCAAACCATTCAATTAATTAAAGATATGGATTTAAAATTTCCGTTACAATATATCAATTTTAGAGACTAGTTTTTAAAATTAATTTAGTTGGTAATTATTTCAGCTCTTTCGTCTCTTTGTCCCCATGAGTTATTTTCAATAGCTTGAAAAAAGTTAGAAATATGTTGATTGAATAAAGCTGGTTCCTCCAAGTTTATAGTATGGCCAGTTTTAGGAACAATCAAAAGACCAGAAGTTGATATTTGTCTTTTTAAAAATATTCCTACTTCAAGACACATATCATCTTCATCACCATTAATAATTAAGGTTGGTACTTTTATTTTTATTATTTGATTTTTTAATTCATACAAATTGGGACGTTTACTTTGTACACCGAGTAATGTGTTAGCTGAACCAATTTGATTATGTTTAATAAGACGATCATTAAAAGTTTTCCAACCTTTATAATCTTTATTTTGAAATTGCACCCTAGAAGAACCTAGTCCATATTCATTGCCAAAGTTTTCTATGCCATTATCTAGTATATCTTTAGCATTTTGTTCAGATACTTCTGCAAATCCTTCGTTATTAATACTGGTATCAGCTTTTGCCCCATAACCACAACCAGCAATTGTAAGACTCAAAACTCTATCTGGACAGTTAATTCCAAAATGTAATGTGGCAAATCCTCCCATCGAAAGTCCAACTACATGAGCTTTGTCAATATTCAATTTATCCATAACATCTCTAATATCTTTCCAAGCTCTATCTTGGCTATAATATTTTACATCTTTAGGGACATCTGATGGTGGGTAACCTCTTGCCGAATATGAAACACAATTATAATATCTAGAAAAATAATTGATTTGCGGCTCCCAACTTCTATGATCACCTGCAAATTCATGAACAAAAATTATAGTTTGACCCTTACCATAGGTTTCATAGTAAATATTTACATTGTCATCAGTTTCAATAAAACTCATTCTTTACTCCACAAATTAATTATAGTTTAATTATTTAATATTTAAAGTCACAATTAAAACTGCTTATTAACTTTGAGAAAATTATGGATTATTTGAATATTTTGACCGCAGAAATGTCTGCTATCACATTGACCTTGAAATTGTCTTTGGTAACATGTATTTTTTTATTTTTTATAGGCACTCCTATTTCTCTTTATCTTGCTTTTAAAAAAAATAAAATTATACCGATATTTGAATCTTTAGTAACTTTGCCTTTAGTTTTACCTCCTACAGTAATAGGTTTTTACTTATTGGTTTTCTTTAATCCTGAGAGTGTCTTAGGTAAATTTTTTATTACAATCACTGGAGAACAATTGGCATTTTCTTTTAGTGGATTAGTATTCGCGTCAATATTTTATTCATTACCTTTTTGGGTTCAGCCGCTTCAAAATTCCTTTGAAAAAATAGATAAAAAAATTCTAGAAGCTGGAACAAATATGGGTGGTTCAAGAGTAGATCTTCTTTTAAAAATAATTTTACCATCTTGCAAAAGAGGTTTTTTAACTGCTTTTATTTTGTCATTTGCTCATACGATAGGTGAGTTTGGAATTGTTTTAATGGTAGGTGGTAATATTCAAAATAAAACCCGAGTATTATCTATATCTATATATGACCATGTTGAACAATTATCTTATCAACATGCTCATTTTTTATCTATTTTCTTAATATTTTTTTCATTTTTTATCTTGTTGCTTTTGTATTATTTGAATAAGAAAAATTCAATAGGACTAAAGTAATGAGAGGATTAAATGTTAAAATTTCAGGAGATTTTGGTGGTTTAAATTTTGATTTTAATCATAGATTTTTGGATTATGGAATAACAGCGTTATTTGGACCTATTGGTTCAGGAAAGTCTACAATAGTTAATGTTATAGGAGGATTTAACAAGGAATTAAATGCTACAATTTTATTAAACAAAAATACAATTCAAGATGAAAATCATCTAAGTCCGAGGCTTCGCCCAATTTCAATCATGTTTCAGGAAAACAGACTCATTGAAACATTAACAGTTTATGAAAATTTAAAGTTTGCTGAAGAAAAATCTAGAAACAAACTTTGCATTAGTCAATCTATTGATAAAGACAAAATTATTAATGATCTAAATTTAGAAGAGAAACTTTTAAAATATCCAAAATCATTGTCAGTTGGTGAAAAACAATTAGTTTCCTTAGCTAGAACTCTTTTAATTTCATCTGAATTCATCATTTTGGATGAACCTACTTCTTCATTAGATTTAAGATTAAAAAAGAAGATATTAAGTTTTTTAAAAAACTTTAATATAAAATATAAAAAACCAATTTTACTTATTAGCCATTCTATTGAAGAAATTTCACAGATATCAGATGAAATTTTACTCATTGATAAAGGAAAATTAGTAACATCAGGAAAAGTTCATGATGTGATGATTAGAAAAGAGTTCAAAAACTTTTTTGGAAAATTTGAATCTGGTGCAATTTTAGAAGGCAAAGTTTTGTCAAAGGAAACTAAATATAATATAACAAGAATAAAAATTGAAGATGAAGAATTAATTTTACCTGGGAACTTTAAAAAAAGAGGTGATTTAATTAAAGTAAGAGTAAGAGCAAGAGATGTTTTAGTTTCAAAAAAGACATTTAATTTAAATTTTTTTGAAAATACTTTTGTTGGAAAAGTTGATGAGATCATTGCTGAAAAGGAAACTGCTTTTGCAGAAGTATTGATTAAAATAGGAAAAAATAAAAAACACCAGTTTTTAAGGGCTAGAATAACTAGGTATCAATTAAAAAAAATGAATTTAAAAATATCAGAAAAAATATACGTTCATATCAAAGCAGTTTCTTTTGATAGACAGGCGATAATTTAAAAAATTATTTTTTTAAACTTTTTCAAGAATAATAGCGCTTCCTTGGCCAACACCAACACACATTGTGCATAAGGCATACTTTTTATTTGTTATTTCAAGTTCTTTTGCAGCTGTCAATACAAGCCGTGCCCCTGACATACCTAATGGATGTCCAAGTGCGATTGCTCCACCATTCGGATTAACTCTTTCATCGTTGTCTGAAACGCCAAACTCTCTTAAACAAGCAAGAACTTGGGCGGCAAACGCTTCATTAATTTCTAAAACATCAATATTATCTAAGCTAAGATTTGATTTTTTTAAAACTTTTTGTGAAGCAGTGACTGGACCAATACCCATATATGATGGTTCAACACCTGAACTAGCTGCACATACAATTTTTGCTACTGGTGTTAGGTTATATTTTTTAATTGCCTCTTCATCAGCAATTATTAGTGCTGCGGCCCCATCATTAACCCCGCTGGAATTACCAGCTGTAACAGTCCCGTTCATTTTAAAAGGAGTTGGTAAATTAGACAATTTTTCATTTGTTGTTTCGCGTGGATGTTCATCTTTGTCAATATGTAAATCATCGTTCTTTTTTTGTTTAACTTTTACAAAAGTAATTTCTTTATTCATTCTCCCAGTAGAAATAGCTTTTAATGCTTTCTGCTGGCTTCTCAATGCAAACTTGTCTTGATCTTCTCTAGAGATTTGATATTTCTCAGCAACATTTTCTGCAGTTTCAGGCATTGAATCAATCCCATATTTTTCTTTCATTTTTGGATTAACAAATCTCCATCCAATTGTAGTATCATAAATTTCAGCATTTCTAGAAAAAGGTGTTGAAGCTTTTGGCATGACAAATGGAGCTCTGCTCATACTTTCTGCTCCTCCTGCCAAGACAAAGCTTCCCTCATCACTTTTAATCATTCTTGATGCGGCTATGACAGCTTCCATTCCTGATGCACATAGTCTGTTTAGGGTAATGCCAGGAACGTTTGTAGGCAATTCCGACAATAATAATGCCATTCTTGCAATATTTCTATTATCTTCACCAGCTTGATTTGCATTCCCAAAAAAAACTTCATCTAACTTTCCCCAGTCAACTTTAGGTAATTTATTTTTTAAATATTTAATAGGAACTGAGGCTAAATCATCTGTTCTTACACTTGACAAACTTCCTCCAAACCTACCTATAGGTGTTCTAATTCCTTCACAAACATAAGCTTCTTTCATAAAATATCTTCCTTATTAGTTATAATTAAAATTTGTTATAATAGGTTTGTCTTCTGCATCCCAAACTTTATATTTTTTCATAATATCAAAAAATGCCTTGCTTTCAACAATACTTAAATACCAATTGTTGAGAAAAGATAGATTTAAGTTGTCGAACCAATCAATATCAACGTTTCTAAATTGCCTTATAAAAGGGAATATAGCATAGTCTAGTAAACCAATTTTATTACTATTCAAAAAAATAGAATTCTTAAGTTTTTCTTCTAAATTTTTTAAAAACTTGATATTTTTATCTCTAAAGAAATATTTATCAGACCCTTCAAATCTGCTTGGGTATTTATATTTGTCTAGGTTTATTTTAAATTCATCATCTAAATTTTTTATCTGATCTAAAAAATCATTTGGTAAATTGTTTTTTAAATCACTTGCCTTGGAATTGTCTGAATATTTTAAACACCACATCATGATGTTCAAGCTTTGGTCTAATACTTCTTTTGTTGATAAAACTAAAACTGGTACTGTTCCTTTAGGCGATGTACTTAAAAAATCTTTTGGTTTATTTTGTAATTTAATTTCTCTCAATTCAATTTTTTTAAAAGTGTATCGTAGAACAAACCTAGCCCGCATCGCATAGGGACACCTTCTAAAGGTATATAATATTGGAAATTCGAAGTTAGACATATTAAAAATTAATATATCACTAAAAAAATATTTTTTAAATTTTTAGTAGAAATTATTTCTAATCAATTTCTTTTTTGTTAGAGAATTTTATATCACAATTATTTTCATAAAGAAACTTGCTCAAATGACCTTGTTTAGCGAGTTGATAAATTGTATTCCATAGTGAAGGAGGATAATTTTCACGTATATTTCTTATCATATGCAAAATATGCTTTTCAGTAAATTGGTTGTCTTTTTTCTTTTTTTTTGTTCTTTCAAAAGGAAAAGGTATAATTTGTGCCATATTTATTCTCCGTTCATATGGGGTAATTGCAAATTACTTGCCGAAAAGGATAAATATTTTTTTTTTTAATATTTTTTAATTGTTTTTTATATTATAAAATCCCTAGGTGTTATGAAATCATTTAAATCTTTTAGATCAACAAAAATTGTTTCGACTTTGGGGCCAGCATCTGAAGGCAGTAAAGTAATAAAATCTTTAATGACTTCGGGAGTAAATGTTTTCCGTCTAAATTTTAGTCATGGCAAACATCAAGATCATTTAAAAAGTATAAATACTATTAGAGAGCTAGAAAAAAAATTAAATTTGCAAATAGCTATACTAGCTGACTTACAGGGTCCAAAATTTAGAATTGGAGAAATGGAAGATAGAATTTTAGTAAAACCAGGAGCAAGTTTCAAATTCGATAAATCAAAACAACCAGGGAATAAGAATCGAGTATATTTATCTCATGAAGAAATTTATTCAGGAGTAAAAGTGAATTCTATTATTATGCTTGATGATGGTAAACTTAAATTCAGAGTTTTCAAAAAAAATAGAAATGAAATACATACAAAAGTCATAATTGGTGGAAAATTAACAAGTAACAAAGGTCTCAATTTACCTGATATAATTTTGGATACCAGCCCGTTAACCTTAAAAGATAAAAAAGATTTAAAATTTATTTTAAAAAATGAAATAGATTGGATAGCGCTTTCATTTGTACAAAAATTGTCTGATGTATTAGAAGTTAAAAAATATATTAAAAACAAAGTATCCTTAGTTTCAAAAATAGAGAAACCTTCTGCAATCAATGAATTGGATGAGATTATAAATGTTTCAGATGGAATCATGGTAGCAAGAGGTGATCTTGGTGTAGAACTTCCTCCAGAACGTGTCCCAGGAATTCAAAAAGAGATAATACTTGCTTGTAGAATTGCAGGCAAACCAGTAATAGTTGCTACACAAATGTTGGAGTCTATGATTAATGCTCCATCACCTACACGTGCAGAGGCATCTGATGTTGCCACTGCTGTGTTTGATGGAGCTGATGCAGTGATGCTTTCCGGGGAAACTTCAGTTGGAAAATATCCTGTTGAGGTAATCCAAACCATGAGCTCAATTATTCACAGCGTAGAACATTCCGAATTAATTACTGTTCCTCAAAAACCACCAAATATTAAGACTGTAAGGTTCGTTACAAAATCTATTTGTTATCATGCTGTTCACATTGCTAATGATGTTCAAGCAAAAGCTATTTGTACGTTAACTAA
>Ga0115012_10000762_pt1 | contig 18409 bp, 16 predicted proteins | sample TroAtlMetagenome_FD_88706 | JGI IMG/M metagenome (GOLD analysis project Ga0115012, IMG submission 88706) | Marine eukaryotic phytoplankton communities from Atlantic Ocean - Tropical Atlantic ANT10 Metagenome | ecosystem: Environmental > Aquatic > Marine > Oceanic | place: Tropical Atlantic...
AAAGCAACTCTTGGTTTTATTCCGTACTTTGATTATTCAACTTCTTTCAAGCAGTCAGTAATCAGTAAAGTGTTCTTCGGGATACGTCATCTGATAGTTTGGCCACTCTCGTACGTGTGGAACTATTACGCAGAGACTCTTATTTTCGTGGTAAAAAAATAATTATGCAAATTATAAAAAAAGATTCGTGGTCTCGGCATGATGTACTCAACCTACTTCAGTCCGATGGAAATACTGGAATTGAGCTAGGTGTGGCACAAGGCGGATACTCCAAGAGGATGGTTGATTCGAAAAAATTTATAAAGTTTTTCGGAGTCGATATGTATGCTGACATGCATGATACCAATGAGTATAAAACTGCACTGAAAACTGTTGGGCTTGAAAAGAATTACAGTCTTCTGCGTATGCGGTTCGACGAGGCACTCGATTTATTTGAAGATGAATCTCTAGATTTTGTCTATATCGATGGCTATGCTCACTCCGGACAGCTTGGAGGTGAAACAATATTCGATTGGTACCCTAAGGTAAAAGAAGGTGGTGTTATTTCAGGTGATGATTATGATGAAGATAAGTGGCCTCTGGTGGTGAAATCTGTAAATGAGTTAGCGAGTCAATTAGATGCAGATTTGTATCTAACAGGAACTGAAAACTCAGATTATTTTTCAGAATATTCAAGCTGGGCAATTATTAAAAAAGATTTAAGACCCGTAAAGTCCTCTAAGATGCAGGTTACTCAAGGTAAATTAATTGACCGACAAGTTGCTGTAAAAAGAAAGATTATTAATAAGATAAAATCTTCATTGCCAAACAGTGTGATAAAAGTCGTTAAGAAACTTTTTCGCTAAGCAATCGAAATAGTAGGTAGATGTTCACAATAGTTTCGATAATGCTGCCAAGCACTAAGCCTATTACAACACCCCATAAACCATAAAATATAAGACCAGTACCTAGAAACAATGTCTTCAGTGGAGGTGTGATAACGGAGCTGACAAATAGGCCAGTTTTATACTTGTGAGAAGTAAAGATGGCTCTGATTGTGTAGATAGGGATAGATAGGATAATCAGCATCGACACTATTGAGTACGGAATAGCTTCGAGATATCCTGGAAAGAGTATTAAGAATATGTACGGCGCAATAAGTGCATATCCAATCCATACGAGTATTAATACACCAAAAAGAATAGCCAGTTTGTAAAAAATTTCTTTAAATTTTGGTTTAGTTTTCTGAGCTGCAAACCGAGGAAGAGCAACTTGAGCCAACATTCTCCCAGATCGGATGCTCTCTAGGGGGACAATGGTTGCAATTGAGTAAAGAGCAGTCGGGACAGCACCAAGTACTAGCCAGATAAGGATCTTATCAATGTGATTCACGATAATTCCAGGCACGCTTAGCAATGATAAATGTTTCCCGTACGGTATTAGGTCATCATCAGTCTGATTCGCTTTTTTGTACTTGCGGTCAGTGAGCGAGAACCCAATTCTGTGAGCAAACACATTAGTCGCCAAAAAAACTAAGATCAGTAGTGGTGCGTATGGTAAATAGAATGCCGCAGTGCTGACCGTCAACAGCAGTAAGACTGGTCCGATGCTTTGTTTAAGAGTAGCCTCTCTAAAGAGTTGTTTACCTTGGAGAAAATAATAGTAAACGAAGTATGTGTGAAAAAATGGTAGACAGGCGGCAATGATAGTAAAAGACAGAGTAAGGGTGCTGTTTCCCTGAATGTAATAATAGACAGCCGTCAGTAGTGCAATGAGTGACCCTAACAAAGCCCAGCGCTTTTTGCTTGCGACAGCTAATGAAAGTTGATTGTCGTAACCTCTTGCTGTGGACTGGATAACAGCAGTGTCAATTCCTGGTAGGGTGAATATGAGTAATATAGATATAAAAGAAATGAGATAACGATATTCACCAAAAATTTCTTTATCTAGAACATTTGCAAGAACAACCATGATGATAAACGCCGATGCGCTGGTAACCAGCTGTCCAAAAAATACCCAAAAAGAATTTTTAAACAAATAAATCATATCCGTCTTCGTGTATTTCTCGCTCCATTTGAGGATTCGATATAGTGATTCCATGAATACCAAAGTATAACCGAACATTACTTCGTTTAGTTGTACATATATAAGATAAGAGTAAAACATTCATTGTGAGCGAAAGAAAAAACGTAGTCATCATAGGTGGAGGGACAGGGACGCATACCGTACTGCGTGGTCTCAAGCGCTACCAAAAACAAGTCCACCTCTCAGCGGTGGTGACTATGGCCGACTCCGGCGGCTCGACTGGTCGACTGCGCGATGAGTTCGGGTACTTGCCAGTTGGAGATGTGCGTATGGCACTGGCTGCGTTAGCCAGCGATATCGACCAGCACGAAGAGTTGCTACGTGAATTATTTCTCTACCGTTTTGATAAAGGCAATGGTCTCTCCGGACACAACTTTGGCAATCTGCTCCTGGTCGCCCTGACCGACATTCTTGGCTCAGAAGAGGCTGCCATCAGAGCGGCCGGAAAAGTGCTGCGCGTACAAGGGAGAGTCATTCCCGTCACGACAGAAAAGGTGCACTTGGTCGCCCAATATTCCGATGGTGAAGTTGTCACTGGCGAACATGATATCGACGAGCCGCATCCAGAGCGGCAGCATCACTCTATCTCTGCGGTGAGTATCAGTCCGTCCGCTACCATCAGTGAACGAGCCGAAGACGCCCTCCTGCAAGCCGACCTTATTGTGCTCGGCCCGGGTGATCTCTATACCAGTGTCTTGGCCAATATCGTAGTCGATGGGGTGCCTGAAGCGATTCGCAATTCCTCTGCCAAAATCGTATACGTTAGCAACCTCATGACCAAGCTCGGACAGACCACCGGCATGGGAGTCGCCGAGCACGTAGCTGAATTAAAAAAATACATCGGGCGCGCGCCTGACAGCGTACTGGTGAACACCACTGCTTTTTCACCTGAGTTGGTAGAAAAATACGCTGCAGACAATGAATTCCCAGTGGAGTTCAATCTAGAATCAAATGGCTGTCGGGTCATCCCGGCCGACCTCTTGGCGACCGAGGCCGTCCATACTGCTAGTGGCGATACGCTCAAGCGAAGTCTCATTCGTCACGACTCACGCAAGCTCGCACGCAAACTCATCGAGCTGCTATGAAATACATCTTAGATTTCGACCGCACTTTGTTTGATACGAATGCCTTCAAAGCGCAAGTAGCAAAAGACAACAAGACCGACACTTTACTGACACCGGCTATTTGGCAGGAGTATTCAGCTCAAGATTTTCTCTACGACGACGTGCTGCCGTGGCTGCCTCGAAAATCTCGCGAGTCACTGGTTATTCTGACCGCCATGTCGCCCGGGGCTGGTCCGCAGGCCTGTGAGTTTCAAAAAGCCAAGCTTGCCAGTAGCGGATTGGCCGATTTCGTGAGCAAAGTCATTTTTATGGTAGGGGATAAAGGAAAGTACGTGTCCGATATTGCTGCCCTGCAGCCAGCGTGTTTCATTGATGATGTGCTACCTCACCATCAGTCAGTACAAAAATACACTCCACATGTCACATCACTACTGATGGATAGAGCAGTCGAAGCTACAGCCCGAAAACCCGTAGATTCCAACATACATCTGGTGCGAAATCTAGCAGAGGTGGATGCTATCATGGGTGCCATATGAAAATAGTTTTAGCGATTGGTTTGTATCCACCAGAGATTGGTGGCCCGGCTACGTATGCCGCCATGCTTGAGTCTGAGCTTCCCGGTCAAGGAATAGAAGTAGTCACCGTGCCGTTTGGCTGGGTGCGCCGCTATCCAAAAGTGGTCCGCCACGCTGTGTTTGCGTGGAAGCTCTGGCAATCACTCAAAACCGCTGACGCTATCTATGCGCTTGATCCAGTCCAGGTTGGTTTACCAGCCCGATGGGTGGCGCGTCTGACCGGCAAGCCGTTTGTTGTTCGACTCAGCGGAGACTACGCGTGGGAGCAGGGGAGAATGCATTTTGGAGTCAGGCAAACACTCGATGAATACAGTGCGGACAAGAGTGCTGCACCTTGGCAGGTGCGACTGCTTGCGAGACTGCAGTCGTATACAGTGTCGCACGCTCGTGTGGTGATGGTACCCAGCAAGTACCTGCGGTCGATTGTGTCGCAGTGGGGAATTGCACCAGACAAGATTCAGGTGGTGCATAGCGCGCTGTATCCGTTGCCGGTAGACGGCCGGCGCGAAGTACTCCGCGCTCAGCTCGAGTACACGTATCCTACGTTAGTGTCTGCTGCCCGACTGGTTCCGTGGAAAGGATTCCGCGTCCTGATAGATACCGTGCATTCGCTGCGGGAACGATTTCCTGATATTTCTCTGATTATTATCGGGGAAGGAGAAGAGCGGAAGAAGTTGGAGAAACAAGTTGCTGCCCTCAATCTCAGTGACCACATTCGGTTTACCAGTCGCGTATCAAAAGAAGCGCTTGGTGCTTCGCTCAAAGCGGCCGATGTATTTGTGCTCAATACTGCCTACGAAGGACTCTCACATCAGCTGATTGAAGTAATGGACTTGGGTGTGCCGATTGTGACTACAAAGTCAGGCGGCAATCCCGAGCTCATAACCGACGGAGTCAATGGCTACCTCGTCGACTTCAACAACCAAGAGCAATTGGCCGAAGCCATTGTGCGTGTCATCAGTCATCCCGAATCAAGAGAAAGAATGACTCAGTCTGCTCGCCTGCGTTCCAAGGATTTTCAAAAAAGCCTGGTCGTCGAGCGTACGGCAAGCGTGCTAAAAAACACCCAGAGTACAAAATAAGACCATCTGTAAAAAAGAGCCCTCGCACCCCAAAGTGGACGAGGGCTCTTTTTTCGCACCACTGACACCTGTATACTTACCGGTAATGACTCGCCGTGATCTTTCTTCTATAGACGCTTCATCAGATGCCGCTTCACAGCTGGAATACATTCTTCGTCAGGAGAAGCAGAAAGAAGAAAATATAAAAACGGTCTCCGCCCAAGAAGCCATGTCGCAAGCCCCAGTCTTTGTGGGAGACTCCGAGCGTGACATTACGCGCGTTCTTTTTATTTCTCAAAACACCGAGCTTCTCAATCCTTCTCAGCAGACACTCGATGGGTACTTAGACCTCTCTAGTTTGTTTGATGAAGTGCATATTCTTATCTTGCGCCAAGGTATTGCACCCAAGAGTCCAGTGCTGCGCGTCTCAGACAAGATGTGGATCTACACCGTCTCGACCAAGCATTGGTGGCAGACTACTGCTGCAGCGCTGGAGCTGCTTGAAGACCAGCTCGTGTTTGCCAACGGCTTTCGTCCCGACCTCATTGTCGCGCGTGACCCGTTTGAGTCAGCTATTGTCGCCTACAAAGCCGGACAAAAATACGGCAAGCCAACCCAGCTTCATATCATGAAAGACTACACCGGCACGACTAGTCAGAATAGTGCTGGTTTCTGGGGGCGCTTTCTCACTCGCTTTACCATCCCGCGCTTCCAAAGTGTGCGTACTCTGACGAGCAGTATGCAGAGGTATTTGCAGAAGCGATTTGTGATTACTGATATCGCTACGCTTCCGCGGTACCAAAACTACGCCTCGCTTATCGACACCGAAGAATCCATCGACCTCAAGCACAAATACCAGCCACACATTTTCTTTTTGTTGTACGTGGGCAATCTCAGTCACGAGAGTACGCTGCATCGCGCACTTGATGCGTCACGGTTTACCCTCAAAAATCCCCGCGTGGGTATGGTGGTGCTCGGAGATGGTGTAGCCAAAAACGAGTTCATAAAACGTTCCCGCGTCTTAAAGATTGAAGAGCAAGTTATTTTTGAACCAAACGCCTCACAGCTTGTAGCGTACCTCAAGTCCGCCCACATCCTGGTTGTGACAGACACCGATGGTGATAGTGACGAGCTGGTCCTCAAGGCAGCTGCCTGTGGTATTCCGATGGTGATGGCACGCAATGAAAAACGCGAAGACATCTTTACTCACGGCGAGTCAGCCTTCTTGTGTGACCCGAGTGATGTGCAGGCCTTTACCGACAACATCGATATTCTGCAAAACGACATGGCCGTACGAAATGTATTCAAAATGAACGCACGTGCAATTATCCGAGAAAACTTCCACGGCAACCCAGGAGAATACCGAGAAGCCTACCGAACGAGTATCGAGCAAGCCTTCTTTATTGATGCTGCCGGTGATGAAGAATAAAACATTTATATGATTGGAAAAAGAATTGTGTTGGTGTTGGGAGGGGGAGCGATGCTTATCATTCTCGCAGGCTTACTGCTGGGCTCACTTATCTCGCAACAAGAGATGGAGACCACAATGTCGCAGTCGCAATAGTCAAAATTCACCCAAAAACCATACAAACGTTTGCTATACTCAAGTAAATGAGACAAAGCATACTTGGTTCCATTTTAGCTTTTTTGATGGCTGGAGGAGTGGCTGGTTATAGTGTCATCCAAAATAGAAACGTCGATATTTTTGAATCGAGTATTCATCAGGTTCAGTACGTGGTCGACGGCGATACCATAGAGATTGAAAATCAAGTCAAACTCCGCCTCATCGGAATCGACTCTCCTGAGCGTGACGAATGCGGATACCAAGAAGCCAAAGACTTTCTCACTCAGCTACTGGCGGGAGAACATGTGCGTATAGAAAAAGATATTTCTGGTGCCGATCAATATGGTCGGCTTTTGCGTTATGTATATCTGCCTGCGAGTGAGTCAGCTGCCGATGATGTCTTGGTCAACGAAGCTCTTGTGCGTGCTGGTCATGCCCAAACGTTAGCTATTGCACCAGACAATCGCTACCGGGATTTATTCGCTACTGCCCAAGAAGAGGCCAAGCAAGCACAAAAAGGTATCTGGGGTCAGTGTGACTTACTAGACCCGGAGCTCATTCGTCAGACAGATAGTCAGCCGAGCAATCCCGAGTGTACGATAAAAGGCAACATCTCAGAAAAATCCTACGGCCGCAATTATTTCCTTCCCGGCTGTCCAAACTACAATCGCGTGAAAATCGATATCTCCAAAGGCGAACAGTATTTTTGTACAGAGTCCGAAGCTGAGATCGCTGGTTTTACTCGTTCCGAATCTTGTAGTAATACGTTTTAATTATGTTTGTATATATTCTCATCAGTCTGTGTGTTGGAGCGGTGGCAGGAATATATGTAGAGCGCACAGTGCTCTCAAAACATACTGGTACATTTAACTCAAACTCTCAGGAAGCAAAAGAGGTGCGCGAGCAGGCCAAAGCAGCCGTGCGAGCAAGAGGGGAGCGTCGTCTGCGACTCATTATGACAGTCGCTGCCGAATCCGAAGATGGACGTATTACCAACGATGACGTAGAAGATTTATTTTGCATTAGCGACCGCACTGCCTCCAATTATTTACGTCAGTTGACTGAAGCCGGACGTTTACAGCGTCATGGTTCAGGTCGCGGTACGTACTACACTATCGCCTAAACCCGCAAAATCACCCTGATTTTGCGGGTTTTGCGTTAAAACAGCATCAAAAAAGCTGCTTTAGATGCCAAAAGCTCCTATGCAGTGATTTTTTTAGCTCGTCTAGAGATTGTCTGCGTGACATCCATGATATAGTTTTTCTCATATGAAAGACTTTTTGAAAGCAGTAGTGTTTGCGGGACTCTTTGCAGTTCCGTTTTTGACACTGTATGTTGAGAATGATTTTTTCTTCCCGTTTATTACTGGTAAAAACTTCGGGTTTCGAATCATTGTCGACATTGCATTTGCCGCGTGGGTATTATTAGCACTCTATGATGCTCAGTATCGACCACGTTGGTCGTGGGTATTAGGAAGTTTCGGAATACTCTTAGGGGTCATGTTCTTCGCCAACTTACTGGGTGAAAATCAGTCAGCGAGTTTCTGGAGCAACTTTGAACGAATGGATGGTTATGTGTCCTTAGTGCATACCTTTATGTATGCCGTGGTGCTCGGAAGTGTGTTACAGACCAAAAAGCAGTGGAAGTATCTGCTCAACACCTCACTGGTGGTGGCAACGCTAGTCGCGCTCCAAGGGCTTCGACAGTATGTCGGTTGGGTAGAAGGAACGAGTCGTATTGATAGTACGCTTGGCAACGCTGCATACATGGCGGTATACATGCTTTTCCATGTGTTCATCGCCTTTTGGTTATTTGTAGAAACCAAAGGGGTGCTACACAAATTCCTCTATGGTGCATTAGCGGCACTGTTCGTGTTTGTATTGATTGAAACAGGTACTCGAGGGACTGCAGTGGGATTAGCGGTTGGTGTCTTGGTGCTGACAGCCTACATCGGTCTGTTTGGAAAGCAGTTTAAAGAGTATCGCAAGTACGCCATTGGCGGACTCGCGCTGCTTTCGATTGCCATTGCCGCTTTTGTTATCGGTCGAGACTCAGCGTTCGTACAAAATAACTCAAACCTTTCTCGAATTGCCAATATCTCTATCGAAGACTTAGAGATTCGAGGCATCATCTGGGGTATGGCCTGGGAAGGAGTCAAAGAACGACCAGTCCTTGGGTACGGTCAAAGTAACTTCAACTACGTATTCAATGAAAACTACGACCCGCGTCTCTACGCCCAAGAACAATGGTTCGACCGTTCTCACAACATCTTCTTTGACTGGTTAGTTGCTGGTGGATTCCTCGGGCTCCTGGCGTACCTGGGTATCTTTGCTGCCGCAGCCTACTACCTGTTCATTCAGCCACTGCGAAAAAACTCACCGGAAACCTTTACCGTTATCGAGCGTGGAATCCTCCTTGGTCTGTTGGCTGGGTACTTCACGCACAATCTCGTGGTGTTTGATAACATCGTCAGTTACATTTTCTTTGCGATTATTCTTGGTCTGATTCATCAGCGAGTCGCAACCCCAATTAAAGCTATCGCACACAAAAAAGTTGATACCGCCATTATCACCCAAGTAGCTACGCCAGTAGTGGCAGTAGCATTGGTAGCCGTTATTTATTTTGTGCACGCGCCAGGTATCCAAGCAGCCGGAGATATTATCGACGCCTTCCGCGAACAAGATCCAGAAAAGCGACTAGAAATATTTACCCGAGCTTTCGAGCGTGACTCATTTGCGCAGCAAGAAATCACTGAACAGTTGTCTCAGCAGGCCATCAGCCTCTCTCGAGATCAGCAAGTGCCAGCCGAGGTTCGCCAAGCGTTTTTGACTGAAACAGAAAGTCGCCTAAACGACCTACAGGCAGCCAAGCCAGGCGATGCTCGCGTTCACGTCTTTGTTGGAAGTTACTACCGTTCAGTTGGTGATTACGAAAAAGCAGCGCAGCAGATGCAGATGGCTCACGAATTGTCACCCAACAAACAAGCAATTATTATCCAGCAAGGTTTCGTCGAATTATCTCGCAACGAAAATGAAAAAGCAGTGGAGTACTTCAAGCAAGCATTTGAGCTCGATGAGCGAAACCTCGAAGCGCGTGAGTACTACGCCGCCTCACTCTTTTACTTAGAGCGTGGAGACGAGTCGATTGCCTTGATGAACAGTCCAGAAGTAGAACGAAAGTTTGCAGGCAGTGACTTCATCATCAGTACTGCCAATCAGCTCGGACGTGCAGACTTTGCCGCCGAACTCTTCAAGTTGCGTGTAGGCTACGAGCCAGACAATCAACAAAGCTGGCGCACTGACGCCCAAAACTGGGCAACGCTCGCATTCTTGTATCACCAGCTCGAAGAGACTGAGCGAGCAGTAGAGACATTGACTGAAGCAGCTGAAGTCATTCCTTCTTTTGCACCGACCGCTCAGTGTATCTCTGCCAACATCGAGGCCGGAAACGAGCCACAAGAAGGATGTTAAGACATGAGTATCGAGATAGTTAAAAATACCCATCTCGCAGCACACACCACCTTACATGTAGGTGGTGTTGCTGATTATTTTGTCGAAGTATCTTCGACACAAGAACTCATACAGGCACTGCGTTTTGCTGCGCAAAACGCAGCGCCTGTATTCATGCTCGGCGGTGGTTCAAACGTACTCTTTCCCGATAGTGGTTATCGCGGACTGGTTATCAAAAATACCATCTCTGGGTACGACATCACTGAGCATGGCTCAACCGTCTTGGTTTCAGTCGGAGCCGGTACCAACTGGGATGAATTCGTGGCCACCATGTGTCAGAAAAATTACTGGGGAGTCGAAAACCTCAGTTCTATCCCCGGAACGGTCGGCGCGACCCCGATTCAAAATGTCGGTGCCTACGGAGTAGAAGTGTCACACGTAATCGAGTCTGTCACTGCTATCAATAGCGAAACCTGTGCAGAAAAAACCTTCACACCAGCTGAGTGTCACTTTGCCTACCGTGACTCATTCTTCAAAACAGCAGAAGGAAAAAAGTGGGTCGTCACAGCAGTTACCTTTACCTTGAGTAAAAAGCCTCAGCCAAATCTCGCCTATGCCGATTTGCATCCACTGCATACACAAGAAAATCTGACGGCTACCCAGGTGCGCGATTTTGTAAAAACTGTCCGTTCAAAAAAATTTCCCGACTGGAGTGTGGTTGGCACAGCTGGTTCATTTTTCAAAAATCCGATTGTAACCGCTGCCGACTACCGACGTCTGCAAGCGCTGTACCCAGATATGCCCGCGTACCAAGCAACCAATGGTGACTGGAAGCTGTCACTTGGTTGGCTACTGGATAAAGTGTGCGGACTCAAAGGATACTGCGTCGGTGAGGTATGCCTGTATGAAAACCAGGCCTTAGTCTTGACCAATACCGGAGATTCAGCGACTGCTATTCTAGAGTTTGTGCAATACATAATTTCTCACGTGTATGAAAAGACTCAAGTGACCATAGAACCTGAAGTACTATTGGTAGGAGTCAGCAAAACTCACTAATCGATTATCCCCACATGGCATGAATGAATTGAATTGTATACAAAGCAATAACGCGACATAATAAAGTCAAAGCAAAACTTTTCTCACTGTTTGTTCTTTGAAAAAGAAAGGGGTTGCGGTCGAATTTTATACATTATTTTCACAATACATATCTATGCCCGCAGCAAAAAAGAAAGCAGTGAAGAAGCCGGCAAAAAAGACTGTTAAGAAAGCACCAGCCAAAAAAGCAGTGAAGAAGACTGTTAAGAAAGCTCCTGCAAAAAAGACAGTAAAAAAGGCCGCAAAGAAGACTGCCAAAAAAGCACCAGCGAAAAAGGTGGCTAAAAAAGCAGTGAAGAAAACTGCTAAAAAAGCACCAGCCAAAAAAGCCGTAAAGAAAACCACCCCAAAAAAGAAAAAAAAGTAACGACCGCGGATTCGGTTCGTCGTCTCCGCGTCAAACTCATTGCCTAATCACCCCTTCGGGGTGATTTTGCTTTATATTTTACGAATCTCATATATACTAAGCTCCATGTCATTTTTGGATAAATTTTTCGGACCAACCTACGCGAAGGAACTCAAACAAATCAGACCTTTGGTCGCCACTATTAATTCTTTAGAAGCAGAGAAGGAGAAGCTGTCAGACGATGAGCTGCGGTCTTCACTAACTCCCTTAAAAGAGCAGGTTTCTAATACTGCGTCACTAGATGGGCTACTCCCAGAAGTGTTTGCCCTCGTGCGCGAAGCTGCCAAGCGAACCATGCAAATGCGTCACTATGACGTACAGCTTATCGGTGGAATCATTTTACATAAAGGAAAAATTACCGAAATGAGAACTGGTGAAGGGAAGACCCTGATGGCTACCTTGCCAGCCACTCTCAATGCGCTGACTGGGAAAGGCGTGCATATCGTGACCGTAAACGACTATCTCGCGCGACGAGATGCTGTATGGATGGGACAAATCTTTGCCGCTGTCGGACTCACTGTGGGAATCATCAACCACAACGAATCGTTTTTATATGACGAAGGACATACCGAAAAAGATGCAGAGCGTGATGAGGAAGGCTCATACAAAATCGTCTACGATTTTTTACGACCATGTACACGTCAAGAAGCCTACGCTGCTGATATCACCTACGGAACCAACAGTGAGTTTGGGTTTGACTACCTGCGTGACAATATCGAATACGAACCATCAAAGCTCCGTCAGCCACATCATGCCTACGCGATTGTGGATGAGATCGACTCTATCTTGATTGATGAGGCGCGTACACCGCTGATTATTTCTGCGCCCGCGACCGATACCGAAAATCTCTATCCCACCTTTGCTGCCATTGCTGCACAACTAAAAAAAGAAGAACACTTCTCAGTTGATGAAAAACTCAAGAGTGCCACGCTGACAGATGCGGGTATTGAAGTGGCCGAAAAAATGCTTGGTATCGAAAATATCTATACAGATAAAGGTATTCGCTATGTTCATCACCTCGAAACAGCCGTGCGAGCCAAAGCTTTGTTTTCTCGAGACAAAGAGTATGTGGTACGCGATGGCGAGGTAGTTATTGTCGATGAGTTTACCGGTCGTCTACAGCCCGGTCGACGATGGTCAGAGGGACTACACCAAGCGGTCGAAGCCAAAGAGGGTGTGCCAATTCAAAAAGAATCAAAAACCTTCGCGTCTATTACCTACCAAAACTACTTCCGAATGTACGACAAGCTGTCAGGTATGACCGGAACAGCGCTCACGTCGCAAGAAGAATTTTATACGGTATACAACCTAGAAGTAATTCCTGTACCAACCAACCGCGAAGTACAACGTATCGATAAAAATGACTTGATTTACCAAAATGAATCAGGCAAGTTCAAAGCGATTATTGAAAAAGTAAAAGAGGTGCACGAGAAAGGTCAGCCGGTACTTATCGGTACGGCGTCTATCGAGTCAAACGAACGTCTCTCAGAAGCACTGCATGCAGCCGGGGTCGAACACGAAATGCTCAACGCCAAAAACCACGAACGAGAAGGTGAAATCATCGCAGCAGCTGGACGGAAGGGAGCGGTGACGTTGGCGACCAACATGGCTGGTCGAGGAGTCGACATCAAGCTCGGTGGTCCAGAGGCGACCAAAGAAGAGGCAGAAGAGATTAAAGAAATGGGCGGACTCTATGTATTGGGTACCGAAAGACACGAAGCTCGAAGAATCGACAACCAGCTCCGTGGCCGTTCAGGTCGTCAGGGAGACAAGGGAGAAACTCAGTTTTTCGTCTCAATGGATGATTCTTTGATGCGAGTCTTTGGTGGCTCACGAGTGCAAAGTCTGATGGGAACCTTCAAAATCCCTGAAGATCAACCAATCGAAATGGGTATGATTTCGCGCACCTTAGAGAGCGCACAAACAAAAATCGAAGGGTTCCACTTCGATTCACGAAAACAAGTATTGGCTTACGATGATGTCTTGAATCAGCAGCGACAGGTTATTTATGCGCGTCGCCGCAAGCTTCTCGCTGGTGATGAAGCCGAAATAAACGCTGTGCTCACCGAGCTCTTTGAAGCTCATCCAGAAGCCGAAGCTGTTATCGAGCAAAAGAAAACCGAGTTTGGTGAAGAAGTCTTTACTGACGTGCTGCGAAAAGTACTTTTGCAAATGATTGATATGTTGTGGGTAGAACACCTAGAGGTGATGGGCTTCACTCGTTCAAGCGTAAACCTCCGCGCGTACGGTCAGCGAGACCCACTCATTGAGTACCGAAAGGAAGGACTACGCCTGTTTAAAGAAATGCAGATTGTGTTACTCGATCGCGTAGCTGAAGTGCTGCCACGAGTACAACCACAAGAAGTAGCCAAAGAAGAGGCACAGCGCAAAGAAGAAGCCAAAGCAGCTCAGGCCGCTGCCGGAGTAACAGACAGTAGTGCCAAAAAGAAAAATACCAAACAAGCTCCTGTCCAAAAGGATGCTCAGTATGCTCGCAACGACATGGTGACTATTACCAATGGCGAAACAACCCAAGAGCTAAAATTCAAAAAAGCTGAAGAATTGCTCGCTCAAGGATGGAGTATCGTTGAAAAATAACCGCGACACCTACTATGAATCTTATCTACAGACTCTTACTCAATGCCCTGGGACTACTACTCATTTCAGAGTTTGTAACCGGCATCAAAATTGACGGATTTTACGCTGCGCTCATTGCGGCTATTGTCCTGGGGGTGCTCAATACAATTGTGCGACCCGTCTTATTTATACTGACCTTGCCAATTACTATTTTGACGCTGGGGCTCTTTACCTTTGTGCTCAATGCAGCCATCTTCCTGTTTGCTGCTTCGTTTCTCGAAGGATTTTTTGTAGAAAGCTTTTGGTACGCCTTACTTGGCTCAGTCCTTATGAGTCTCGTCAGTACTGTGGTCAGTCGATTTGTGGCCGCATCTACCGCTACACCGCACAATTCAAAGCCAACCTACAGAGAAGTCAAAGAAGGCTAAAAACGCCCTTCTCATTGCATATTTAAGCTTCCTAGGGTACTGTTCTGCTACATATGTTTGTAGACGAACTCACAATTTACGCAAAAGCAGGAAACGGAGGAAACGGGGTTGTTCGCTGGCGCCAAGAAAAGTTTCGACCACAGGGTGGTCCAGCCGGAGGTGATGGTGGAAACGGAGCTGACGTATACGTACGCGCCGTCAAAGACCTCAATCGTCTTTCAAAATACACCGGAAATAAAACCTTTGAGTCAGAAAACGGCGAACCTGGAACCAACCAAAGCAAAGCCGGTAAAAACGGTGAAGATTTATATATTGATATTCCAGTCGGCTCAAAAGTAACCGACCTCAAAAGAAAGCGTCACTTCGAGTTGACGTCTGTTGGTCAGGTACAAAAAATCCTCAAAGGAGGAAACGGAGGTTTAGGAAACGAACACTTCAAGTCCTCGACCAACCGCTCACCAGAAGAGCAAACTGACGGTGTGCCAGGTGAAGATGGAGAATTCCTTATCGAGGTAGCCCTTATTGTTGATGTAGGATTTGTTGGATATCCAAACGCTGGAAAGTCTACTTTGCTCAACGCACTGACTAACGCTACCTCACGAATCGGAGCGTATCCATTTACGACACTAGAGCCACACCTCGGTGATCTCTACGGATTCATCTTAGCTGACATCCCAGGTCTGATTGAAGGTGCGTCAGGCGGAAAAGGGCTTGGTCACAAATTCCTCCGTCACGTATCACGTACAAAGATGCTTCTGCATGTAGTCTCATTAGAAGATGAAGACCCAATAAATTCGTATCACACCATTCGCAAAGAGTTAGATCAGTACGATAAAACTCTATCAGAAAAAGAAGAATGGATTATCCTTACTAAAAATGACCTTGTAGAAGAAGGGTATTCTGAACAGGTCAAAAAAGAGCTTGCCAAAACTCAGAATCGTGTGCTTATTACAGACGCAGAAGAGCCAGAAACGTACAAAACACTCCGTGATGCGCTTGTCAGCCATTTGCGAGAAACGTACAATAGCTAACATCTTAGTCGAATAATTTTAATAACGTATGTCGTATACCCCAACTATTGGTTTAGAGGTTCATGCTGAACTCAATACAAAAAGTAAAATGTTCTGTGGTTGTAAAAATGAACCACATGACACACAAATAAATGCCAATGTGTGTCCAGTGTGTATGGCGCACCCAGGGACCTTACCAGTACCAAACAAGAAAGCCATCGAGATGGTGTTTTTATTTGGTCGAGCTGTCGGGGCTACAGCAGCTGACTACTCAGAGTTTGATAGAAAAAATTATTTCTACCCAGACATCCCGAAGGCATATCAGATCAGTCAGTACGCGTATCCGTTTCTCACTGGCGGGAGTCTCGAGTCAATCGAGCTCACTCGAGTTCACCTCGAAGAAGACACTGCTCGAAGTCAGCATGACAAGGGGAGTGAGAGTCTGGTCGACTTCAACCGGGCCGGAGTTCCACTTATGGAGCTGGTGACTGAGCCAGTGATACACGATGCGGAGACAGCCGGACGGTTTGCTCGCGAGCTTCAGCTATTACTGCGAACGCTCAAAATTTCTACTGCCAATATGGAGAAAGGGGAGATGCGAGTAGAAGCAAACATCTCCGTCAGTAAGACAGATACGTTTGGTACCAAAGTGGAGGTAAAAAATCTCAACTCATTCAAAGCAGTCGAGTCTGCCATTGCCTACGAAATCAACCGACAGATTGCTGCACTAGAAAATGGAGAAGTCATCAACCAAGAGACTCGAGGGTGGGATGAGAACAAAGGGAAGACATTCACTCAACGTTCAAAAGAGACTGCCAAAGATTATCGGTACTTCCCAGATCCTGATATTCCGAAGGTATTATCGTCACAAGAACCTGACTTTGAAGCTGCTCGGTTAGACGAGATTATGCCAATTCTACCAAGTAATAAAAGGGTTTTGTACACAAATCTCGGATTGGCGAGTAGTAGTACAGAAGTCATTCTTGCCAATAGTAATATTGATGAATACTTCAATACAGTACTACCGCAATTAGAATCTGAACCAGAAAAAGTGAAGATTGCTGCCAATTACCTCACCTCAGATGTGTTGGCGCTGCTGGGTGCTGAAGACAAGCAATTGGCTGATCTACAGGCAGACCACTTTGTGGAGCTGGTTGGTCTTGTACACGAGAAAAAGATTGGCTCACGAGTAGCAAAAGACCTCCTTCCTGAGCTCTTTTCCTCATCCTCTTCACCTGAGGCTATTGCAACTGAAAGGAATCTACTGCAGGTCTCAGACGCCAGTGCCCTTGGTCCAGTAATTGAACAGATTATTACTGAGAACCCAGAAGTGGTTGAGCAGTATTTAGCTGGGAAAGAAGCCTCAATGCAGTTCTTAGTGGGACAAGGTATGAAGCTGACAAAAGGTGCAGCCAATCCCCAGATGCTGAAAGACGAGATTGTAGCGAAGGTTACAAAATAAGCTTATCTCGGATAAAAGAGCTGCTGTGCACATCGTGCGCAGCAGTTTTTTGCTGTATCTCTGGTAGAATAGACAGTAATGAAGACGGTGGTTCTTGACGGAGTTCAGTACACAAAGGCCTCAGTAATAGCTGAGCAGTTTAAGTACACTTCAGATTACATTGGACAACTCTGTAGAGCGAAAAAAATTGATGCTCGCTTGGTAGGGAGGACCTGGTTTGTAAACGAAGAGTCTCTAGTCGAACACAAAAAGTCTAAGCATCAAAAAACCTCGTCTAGCAAAACCAAAAAGCAGGCTTCTCACAAAGCCGATTCTGCCGATAAACCTAAAGAAACAAAGACATATCGGATAAACGTAAACGCTCCGCTAAAGAATAAAACCGTTAAATCACTCTCAGAAAAGCCGCTCAAAATTGCTTCTTCTGATCGGAATGAATCTGTCAAAATACGGTACGAGACTGACAGCGAACACTTGTTTCCATCTGTTGTGAAGAAGTCAAACGCCCAAACAGAAACAAAATCAGTCAAAAAATACCTGCACATTGAGCCAGCTTCAGCCAAACGATTAAAGATTAAAGCCCACAAGACCAAGCCAGCAGCTTTCAAAACTACTGAGTTACCCGATATAGCTTTATCTGGCAAGCTGAATGTCTCATCGTATGAGAGTCAGTCTCAGTCCGAGGATGAGGTTTCAGAAGAAGCTGACGCTGTAGCACACACAAAAGTCTCACTGGTTCCCAAAGGAGCTGCTGACAAGCCCCAGCAGACAGTGCTTGAGGGTAAACAGCCTCCAGCTCAAGCAAAATCATTCGCTCATCCAGAACCACCGGCTCCGCTTCCAACGTGGTTAAGAATTTCTCCGTTGCTCGGCACGCTGCTGGCGACAGTGGTCTCTATTGCCCTTTTAAGTATCTCGTCTGAGGTGCTGGTTTCCGATATGTTGGCGACCTCAAAAATCACCATCCAGCTCGAAAAATTTGCCGAGATTTTTACCCCGTAAAGTGTGTATAAGAAACACCTGATTTTGGTGGATTGACTATATAATTATAGTTAATCTTATGGAAGCAGTAATTGAAATTGACGGGAAAAAATTATCTCCAATCAAAGAAGCTTCCGCTGAAGTTTCTTACTCTCGCGACTACGTTACTCGCCTTGCTCGCGAAGGAAAAATCGTCGCGACTCTCATCGAGCGAAAATGGTACGTCGACACAGATTCACTCAAGAGCTACGAAGCTCAGTCACTTGCCGAAGCACAGTTGCGCAAAAATCACCTCAGTGAAGAGCGTAAGCAAGAACAAAATTTTCATAAACAAAAAGAGCAGCTCGAAGCTCATCGTGCACAAAAGCATCAGCACGTTCGTCGCAAAGCTGTAGTGATGGCTGGTCTCGTACTCACGTTTGGTTTAATGACTGGCGCTGCCGGACAGGTGGTTTTTTCTACCCAGCTAGCCTCAGTTTCAGGTGAAGCGTTGAGTCTACAAAATTTCCAACCTGCCGTCAGTGTCCAGGCAGATGCGACTGATGTTGTGTTTGTCGAAGAGTTGGCTGAACCAACAGCTGCATTTTCTACCCGTGAAGTGCAGGTTCTTGATGCAAATCAAAACGGAATTTTGATTCTCCCAAGCAACGCAGCGGCTGAGCCCGCAGAAGTATTT
>Ga0115012_10000763_pt1 | contig 18407 bp, 24 predicted proteins | sample TroAtlMetagenome_FD_88706 | JGI IMG/M metagenome (GOLD analysis project Ga0115012, IMG submission 88706) | Marine eukaryotic phytoplankton communities from Atlantic Ocean - Tropical Atlantic ANT10 Metagenome | ecosystem: Environmental > Aquatic > Marine > Oceanic | place: Tropical Atlantic...
CGCAATACTCAATGGGGTGCCACAGCCAAAATCATGGTACTCACTGCTTCTGAGTCAATTGAGAATATTTCAAAAAATATCAACCTCCCTACTGAAGATGTGCTCTTTAAGCCTGACTGGAGTATTCCGCAGCTCCTACAACAAATAGAGCGAAGACTGGACTCTTAGTTCACACTTTCTCGCGAAACTGTCTCAAGTGGTAATAAGATTTCAAACGTAGTGCCGATGTTTTCGGTACTTGTAAATGAAACGTTACCGCGCAATACACCCACCGCTTCTTTTACAATATAGAGACCAAGACCAGTACCGTCAGGTACATTTCGTACTGCGTTTCCAGCTCGGAATAATTTTGAGAAAATCGCATCTTGATCACCAGGCGGGATACCCATACCGTTATCCTGCACGGTAATAATCAAATCACCGTCTTTTTTACCAAATCCAACATGAATTGTTCCCGCTTCACGGGTGTATTTTACGGCGTTGGTATACAGGTTGGTAATCATCATTCTGATAAGGTTTGGATCAGTTTTGATTGAGGTGATAGCGGGGTCGAAGAATGTCTTCACTTCAATACTTTTTTGATTGGCTCGCACTGACTGTTCTTCGATAATGTCAGCAAAGAGTTCGTGCAGATTTACCATGTCGTACTCTGGCTGAAACGTCCCGAGCTCGAAGCGAGAAACACGTAAAAAGTCATCAACGAGGATTGCCATCCGTCGAATACTTTCCAGGAGTCGATCAATGTATTTATGTTGTCTGTCGGTCAGACTTTCTGGGTTGTCCATTTGCAACAATTCAGCACTCCACTTCATACCAGCAATTGGTGTTCGCAGTTGGTGAGACGCCAACGACACAAACTCTGACTTGGCATCTTCTGCTTTCTTCTGCTTGGTGATATCTACGAGTGTAAGCAAACCAATCTTCTCTCCCCCAGCACTAGTAAAACCAAACAGCGACAGAAGCGCCCATGATTCACGCTTGTCTTTCCGATCAATCGAAACCATCTCATCACTGATAGCTACCCCACTGCGAAATTTTTCTAGCAGAAAATCAAAATGAGCTGCGTCAGACGATTTAATTCTTTGGAACACATTCATGCCCTTGATCTGATCTTGTGTGACACCAAACGCTCGCACTGCTGAAATATTAGCTGACTCAACCGTTCCATCATTTGTAATAAGAATGTATGGGACCGGACTATTGTTGTACAACTGAATGTACATTTCTTCGGACGCAAACGCCGTGTTTTTCGACAAAGCTTGCTGGAGCACTGCTGTTGTTTCCGAACCGCTAGAAATATCATAAATGTCTTTTGCAACCAGCACACAGCAAAGGAAGGCCATTAGAAACAGCAGGCCTCCCAGATCAATGCCACTAAAGTCAAAAAAGAACGTGAGGCCTATGACTACTGCAAAAAGCAACAGAAATACCGTCAAAGCCTGCATGAGTGGTTTATTTGATTGCGAAGCAGTTTGCATAATATAAATATAGTAACACTACGAAGAGCTGTTTTTTGTCTCTGAACTGAGTTTTATTTTCTTTGCCGCCACATTCATCTGACTAAACTCATCCCCTTTTACAACCACGGCCTTGACCACACTATTGCGCTGACTAATCACCCCGTCCTTCCCGACCATCATATTGTTCCGCTCCTCATTTATCTGCACCTGTAGATGAAGCAGACCCTGTAAAACAGCGGCTCGAATTTCCGGACTACGGACCCCGTACACCCCACTAAAAACCAACGCATCAATCCCCTTGGAAGCTACTGTAGCGGCTGCGATGGCTTTTTGTATTTGGTGTACATATAACTCTAGCGCCTTATTGGCCGACTCGTCTCTTCTGCTTACTTTTTCAAATAAAGAAAGAATGTCGCCCACCTGAGCCACTGCCTGCAGTCCACCTTGAGAGTGCATAAAAGTTTCAAATTCTGTGGGGCGCAGATTTTTTGACTTCATTATTTGCAGACTTGCTGACACATCTAAATCTCCCGCCTGCGTTCCCGTTGCAAAACTGCAACTTGTATCCACACTCACCCCGTCACGCACAGCCGTGACACTGACGGTCTCTCCAAGATTACAAATCACCATTCGTTTAGGATCAATGCCGATTACTGAGTGTATTTTTTCTACGACAGATGTGGCGCTCAGGCCATGCACTCCGAACTTATAAATATCCAGATTTTTTGCCAGCTCAGCAGACAAGCTGTATTCACGAGCCGATGAGGGCATTGAGGTATGAAAATCACTATCTGAAGCTGCGTACAACACAACCTCAGGTAGCATATTCTGACACACCGTCAGTTCTTGCAGAATTGGTCGAACATGCCGAACAGCACTCTTTTCTTTTTGCTTCAACTCAGCAATGTAGTGCGGGGTGATTTCTGCATGTTTTTGAAAGTACGTGCCGGGCACAGCTACTTTTAGTACCACTTGGGTTATTTCTTGCACCCGAGTACTTGTCATGACTGACTCAACTTTTTGCAACACCTGAGCTAGTGCAAGCTCAAAATCTGCATGACTTACCACTGAAGTCTCCCGCTCACCTGACACTCCTTTACCCTCAACTACACACTCGCTCGAGCTACATGTGTAACTCACTTCAAATACACACGTATCGTCAGAAAAGAGAGCGTATTTTTTAGTAGTTGCTCCAGGACAAATAAGAAGAGTGGTGGCCATTTTAGATTGTATCTAGAGGACTTAGATAAAATACAAAAAAGGAACCTGCCAACACCCTACAGTTGTTATACGTAGGTGCCCAAAAAATAAAGAGCGCAAGAACTTCTTTCATACCTTTATTCTAGCAGAGCCTCTAGAGTGAAAAGAAAATTTGATGTGTAAAATACTTTGCTATACTGCCCACTAATGAAAAACGTATCAGTAAAACGTAGTTCAGCCGGCCTTGGTCTGTTTGCAAACATCATGTTTAAAAAAGGTGATGAGATTATTGAATACACTGGTGAAACAATCACGAGCGATGAGGGAAACCGACGTGGTGGAAAATATTTATTTGAACTCAATGATGACTGGATGATAGATGGAAAAGGACGCGAGAATACAGCTCGCTATATCAATCACAGCTGTCGTCCAAACGCCTACCCAGAATTATCAGAGGACGAAACACAAGTGCGGATTTATGCCAAAAAAACGATTCGTCCAGGCGACGAGATAACCTACAACTACGGTTCTCAGTATTTTAAAATTATGATTCAACCGCTCGGATGTCGGTGTGAAAAGTGTACTACGAAGAAGTAGCAGTAGAGGTTGCTGCTTCAGGTGCCGTCGGCTCATCATTAGACTCTTCAGGTGTATCGAGCGTACTGCTGGCAGTCTCTGTGGATTCTGTAGTACTCGTAGCCACCTCATCAGTAGAACTAGCCGTTGCATCGGTAGTCGATGCTGTAGTGGAGGCGGTTTCAACAGGTGGTGTTGGCTTCGCTCCCCCTGTTCCAAGCCCGACAAGACCACCGTTTGCCGCTTTATTAGTATTTTGTACAGGTACTGCAACTGTATCAGAATCTCTATCGCGCGTATCAGTATTTCCTGACACTACGCGTTGATTTCGTTCCTCAATAACCTGAGTAACATTGATCTGCCCCTGGTCTGTAAACCCAACTGCAGCGGACGCCCCTATTCCAACTACCAAAATCAAACCAATGATTATCATGTGCTTTTGTCTTTGTTTTTGTCGCTGTTTTTCTGAAGCAAATGAAGTCGGCGCTTTCCGGTTTGATACTTCAGGCACGACTGGTTCTTCGGCTGTTTTCTCGACAGTATCTGTTGCCACAGCGCGTTTGACCGGAGCCTTTTTAGCTACTTTCTTAACCGCCCGTTTTCGCGGTTTTGCAGCTGCAGTAGAGGTAGTTTTTTTAGCCACGCGTTTTCTCGGAGCTCGCTTTGGCTTCTTTACCTCTTCTTGAGAATCTTGTTCTGACATGTACGATTGATTGTACCATTCTGTTAGAATGAAACCATGTCTTTTCAGATACTACTTATCAACAGCGGAATCGCTTTGTCGCTCTTACTCATTTACTCGGTAATCATTTTTCTGATCGCTCGCTTACGCCGTGACAACAGTGTCATGGACATAGCCTACGGACCAGCCTTCTTTTTTGCGATAGCTGGCACAGCCTACTTCACCAGCACTCTTTCTCTGCTTCCAGCAGTGATTATTCTGTGTATCGGAGTGTGGGCCGCTCGCTTAAGCAGTCGCATTTTTATGAAAAACTTCGGGAAACCTGAGGATGCTCGCTACGCAGCGTGGCGGAAAGAATGGATGCAAAAAGGTCGAGTCTATTTTCTGGTGCGAAGTTACTTGCAGGTAAATCTATTACAAGTGCTTATTATATTTTTAGTCTCCCTCCCTGGAGTGATTGCACTGAGTTTTCCAGGTACTTCCCCGATTGGATTCTTAATCATCGGGTTACTTATATTTTTCTTTGGTCTCGGGTACGAGGCGACAGCTGACTATCAACTTGATCAGTTTATAAAAAGAAAAAAAGCTGGTACCGAACCAGCTGACTTAATGACCACAGGATTGTTCTCCTATTCGCGCCGTCCAAATTATTTCGGAGAAACACTTGTGTGGTGGGGTCTGGCTATAATGGTACTCCCTCTCCCGTACGGACACCTCGGACTCATCAGTCCGCTGCTTATCACCTACATCGTTACGAAAGTCACTGGACCAATGCTAGAAAAAGCTTTTCTGGAAAAGTACCCACAAAAATATCAGCACTATATAGATACCACCAATTACTTTATTCCCGGCAAACCAGCATCCAAGCAATAGTCTCAAAGCCCTGCTCTTCCCCACTAAAAAATGCCGCCCAAGTTTTGGGCGGCATTTGTGTTGCTGTCGTTACGCTGGCTCAACAACACTCAACAATTGCTTCTGGATACACTCCTTCGCCTGCTGCACCAATTCAGAAATTGATTCATTGGTCGTAAAAGCGCGAGGATACGCAGTAAAGTGAGCAATCGAAACCTTGGATGAAGGGGTGACCCAAATACACTTGCGGTCGGTCAGCTCGTCGCGCACATCTTCAAATTTTAAAATAAAGTTGCTGATGGTGGGCTCGTTGCGTTTCCACTGAACTGACAACTGACTTCTCGGGGTACGAGATTCGCCGTATTTGCTGGTTACCACCACGGTTTCACTGTCAATACCGCTTCCTGGACCGATCTCTACTCGACCACCAAGGCTTAACAAAACCTGAAAATGGACTCTGAGCAATTTCGGCCGAAAGGTCGCCAGGTATGCTGCGTCCAGCGCATACCCATCAGAAAATGCTTGTGCCTCACCATCTGCGTGACAGACGACACCATGATTAAAATTTTTTACGTTCATTACCTTACCTCCGTTGAAAGAACCATGCGCATAAAACTACTTTTTAGTGCTTATGTCAATACTGACCCCTCTTCTTTTCCGACACTCTTCGTACTACCTTCACGCACACGAAGCAAAATGAAGGATTCCCCGAAACTAGTCAAAACGTTGATTTTATAGTATATTGCGCACATTAATTACCTCGCTTGCAGACGGTGAGACAGGTATTTTATTTCATAAACACCATTACATTGAGACCACAACGAAAATATTCAGGACCAGATACTAGAACACGAATTAACAAAGCCATTCGGGCGTCTGAACTACGCGTAGTTGGGCCCGAAGGTGAGAACATTGGAACCCTTTCCCTCGTTGATGCCCTCAAAAAAGCTGATGAATTGAAACTCGATCTTATTGAGATTTCTCCAAAAGCGAAACCACCAGTAGCCAAAATCATGGACTACGGACAGTATCGGTATGATACAAAGCGAAAAGCCAGCCAAGCCAAAGCAAAGGCTCACGTGACTGAAACAAAAAGTGCCCAAGTAAAGATTGGAACTGGCGAGCACGACCAGCAACTGAAAGCCAAAAGAATTGCTGAATGGCTCGAAGAAGGCCACCGCGTGAAAGTCGATCTCTTCCTCTGGGGACGGTACAAATACATGGAAGCAGCCTTCCTAAAAGAACGTCTGGACCGATTCCTTAAAATCATCCCAGCGGAATACAAGATTGCGGACCCAATGAAAAAGAGTCCAAAGGGTTGGACAGCCACTATTGAGCGTTTGCCAGGAGCGAAGAAGCAAAAAGCAGTGGTAAATCTAGACGATGAGAAACCAGAGAAAAAAGAGAGTTCTACGAAAGATTCTCAGGAACCAGTCGCAAAATCAAAGAAAAAGTCACTTGATGACTTACTTGATATCGAAGGAGGTTTGATTTAATCCAAATACCAGTCGCCAGCGACTGGTATTTTTATATGTGAGACTGGACTTTCTTATTCAAATGCGGTATATTTTGCCCACTTTGTCGCGCCCCTTTTCGTGACACTGCCCGATCAAAAATCAAGAAATATTATGAAAACAAACAAGTCATTCACTAAGCGCATTAAAGTAACCAAGAACGGTAAGCTCGTTGCTCGTCGTCCTGGTCAAAACCACTTCAATGCCCGCCAAACTGGTCAACAACGACTTCGTCGAAAGCGAACTCAGATTTTAACTATGAGTAAGCGAATCACTCGTCGCTTCCTTCCAAAGTCAGGCGCATAATTTATTAGTAAGTAAAATATAATCTATGGCACGTGTAAAAGGAGGCTTGATGGCCCAAAAACGTCGACGAAACATCCTCGCTGAAGTAAAAGGATACCGTCTACAACGTTCAAAGAAAAAGCGAGTAGCGCGAGAAGCAATCTACCACGCACAAACATATGCGTTTGCTCACCGAAAGGACAAGAAGAACGACTTCCGTCGTCTCTGGACAGTCCGAATCAACGCTGCTCTCATGACTCATGGAGTAAAGTACAGTCGATTTATTCATATGCTCAAAGGCAAGAATATCGAACTCGACCGAAAAATCCTCGCTACTCTAGCAGCAGAGAATCCAGAATCATTTAACCGAGTAGTCGCTGAAGCAACTAAATAAACTCGTTATCATAAAACCCGACTCACTGAGTCGGGTTTTATTTTATATCAAAACTAATTCAGCTTTCAGATTGATTAGTGTAAGCCACCCGCCAGTCATTCGACTCATATGCTCCTTGCTTGCCCCAGCCAAACCCACCCAAGCATAGTCGCTGTTCGCTGAATGACTGGTGGATGGCACTCTGGAAATCAGGCAAGCGTTTGACTTCCTGTTCCAGGAATTTGCCCTAGGTCGGAGGCAAATTCGGAACAAAGTAAACAATAGCCCCTTTAGGGCTTTGTTTCACTTTAGAAATCGATTTCTATCTCCGCATTTTGTTCTGGTGCGACGGCATTCACACCAAGATAATCTCGCAGCCGCTGGGTCAAGAAGAGTGACGCACGCTCCTCCCCCATCGTCACAAATACCTGTTTTGGCATCTGCTTTTGAATACCTCCGTAGACCAGGTCGATGAGCTGGTTGCGGTCTGCGTGTCCTGAGTACCCACGAATGGTTGCTACTGTGGCTTTTATCCGTACGTCAGTTCCGTCAATCCAGACCTGCTTGGCTCCATCTTGCATAAGTCGTCCAATCCCTCCGACTGTTTGGTACCCAACCAACAGCAGCGTAGTGCGAGGATCACTCAAGAATCGCTTCTCATGCTCTCGAATACGTCCACCGTGACTCATACCCGAACCAGCGATAATAATCTTTGGTCCGCCAAAACGAGCAATCTGACTCGACTCTTTTACTGTCTCAGTGAAAGATAACCCTTCAAAAGAAAAGATATCATCTCCGCCAGCAATCTGGTCCTGCACAGCTGGTTTGAGGTACTTGGTGGAGTCAGCATATACATCTGTCACCCGGATAGCCAATGGTGAGTCTAAGTACGTCTTGATACTTGGCACTTCACCTGACTCAATCAGGTTATTTATTTCGAACAAAATACCCTGTGTTCGCTCAAGTGAAAAAGCCGGAATAATGAGTGTTCCTTCCTGAGCAATCGTTCGTTCGATATGATGCTTTAAGATAGCTGTTCGCTCGGCCACCTCTTCATGCACACGGTCGCCGTACACACTCTCCATCACCATGTATTCATACTCTTGAGGAATCTCTGGCTTGTCCATCAGTGGCTGAGGCACATTCCCTACATCACCAGTAAAGACCACTTTTTTACCCCCACGACTGAGGTGGACCATAGCTGAGCCAAGGATGTGACCAGCGTTTTGCAACTCTACTGAGACACCATCCCCTAGCTCTGTACTCTCGTGGTACTCCAGCGTATCCCATAGCGACAACGCGAGCTCAATATCGTTCGCACTATATAAAGGCTGTCTATCGTCTCGTTCAGCTTCGTACTGCATGATATGCAGCGCATCATCAAACATAATTGCAGCGAGCTCTTTGGTGGGAATGGTTGAATAAATCTTTCCCCGAAAGCCGTCTTTGACCAACTTAGGGATACGACCGATATGGTCAGCGTGCGCGTGTGTTACGAGTAATACATCTATTTTTTTTGGGTCGTAGGCAAATGGCTCCGCATTGATAGCTTGCGCAAACTGATCACCCTGGACCAATCCACAATCTACCAACAATGCTAAATCACCAGTATCGAGCATAAAGTTTGCTCCAGTAACCGAACCGACCCCACCATAAAATCCTAACGTTGAACTCATATCTTCCTATTGTATAGGTGACGTAAGGTAAAGTGTGCGAGTAATCCCCCACCAAATGCTAGAACCACATCAAGTGCAGTATCAGCAACATAACTCACTGGGTTATACAGACCTGTAATCCATTCAAAAAGCTCCCACGTTATTGCTGCTGCTGTAATCGTCCCGAGCACAAGCGACAAGGTAGGTCTCAGCGGGACGCTTTTCAGGCGACACAACGCGTGTACTCCCAACCCTAGTAGAATACCGCCCCAAGAATGCATCATAATGTCGAACCACCAGTAATACCAATACAAAGAACCAGCAGTTGCCACCAGGTGTACCACAGCGAAGGCCATTGAAGAAAGAAGAAAAAGGAGGACGAGTCGTGACATGATTTCTAGTGTAGCAAATTTTCAGCTATTACAGAATGCTACCACTCTCTAGCCAGCACTCAAGCCACATAAAGAAAAAACCCCCTAGAGGGGGAGTCTTTTCAACGGAACCACAAACGCATGCTCCTGACACTAAAGGTCAAGTGGGCACCTTTTCTGGGACGACTATTCGATGAACCAATATGTTCTTCGGCACGTACCATGACTGCAGGCAGCCCCGATGCAATGTATTGAAGAACATACGTAAGGTGGTTCCACTGGTAACGATATCATAAAAAACAGCGGCTCCCAAAGGGAGCCGCTGTTTTTACTCGATAGAGCCACTAGTCAGCAGCGCCGTCAAGATTCACGTCGTACATAATTGCTTCTTGAGCAGTTGTGTAGTTCATGATTTCTGAATCTTCCAGCCAGAGAGCAATTTCTCGCTCAGCTTCTTCCACCATATCAGAACAGTGCACCAAGTTTCGCACTCCTCGGTCTTCAAACGCTGCGTGGTCGTACGAATCAACTGTGTAGTCTCCTCGAATCGTACCCACATCAGACGTTGCTGGCTCAGTTGAACCAACCAACTTCTTGATAACCGCTACTGCTTGATTCCCTTCCCACACCATTGCAATCACTGGTGCTGCACTCATGTATTTTGCGTTCGCACGAATAATGTCTTTTCCGTATTCGATGGCTTCTTTTTCTACCGGACGTCCTTGCTCTTCAAGTGACTTCACAATTCCTTCACCTTTTGAGAGGAACCACGCATCATCTTTGTTGTAGTGCTTGAACAAACGCTCTTCGTCGGCTACGAACATTTTCATCGTAGTACACTTGAGACCAGTTTGTTCGAATCGCTTGATGATTTCTCCAGCGAGACTTCTTTGGATAGTATCAGGCTTGAGAATTACAAACGTTCGTTCTTTATGTGGTTGTTTTGACATATTATGCGACTTAAGTTAATGGCAGCAGTATACCAAAACACTCTCAGTATGAATAGCTATTTTGCGCCATATAAAAAACCCCGCACTGACTAGCAGCGCGGGGAGTAAGGGATGGCAGAACACAGGCAGTTCTGACATCGGGCGACTGGACAAACGAGCCATGCGGGCAGCTAAGGCTCAGGTCCAGCGAGCTCCTAATATAGCAGACCCTACTCTTTCGTCAAGATGACTGGCCCATCCTCAGTGATAGCAACCGTGTGCTCAAAATGAGCACTGTAGGAGTTGTCAGCTGTGTACACACTATAGCCATCTCCCTCATCATCAAAGAAAACTTCGTGTGTGCCCACGTTCACAATTGGCTCAATAGCGTAGACGTGCCCTACCTCAATCACCGGACCGGTGCCGGCTTTGCCAAAGTTTGGGATGTTTGGTTCTTCATGAATAGAATATCCGACACCATGACCACATAAAGCTTCGACCACTGAAAAGCCGCGTGACTCAACAAGCGTCTGGATAGCTGCACCAATGTCTCCAATCCGATTGCCGGGTTGCGCAGCTTTGATACCTAGAGCAAGCGCTTCTTGCGTGACCGCCAATAGCTTTCGAGACTCGTCATCAATCTCACCAACCCCAACCGTAATCCCGGAGTCGACCACCATTCCTTTGTGCTCAATCGACATGTCGATATTTACCACATCCCCTTCTTCAAGCACGACCGCTTCTGAAGGGATGCCGTGCTGCACACAGTTGTTTACTGATACGCAGACAGCGGCTGGATATGGATGAGCGGCAAACGTTGGGTGATACCCCAACAAAATAGGGACAACATTATTCTTCTCAGCTAATTCCATAGCCTTATCGTCCAACGTCAGCGTACTTACTCCAGGCACCGCCTCCTTTGCAATCTCTTTCAACATTCGTGCCAAAAGAGCACCTGCTTCTTGCAGCACCGCTAGTTCTTCTGGTGTTTTTTTCGTAATCATAAATGGATAGATATCCGAAGGATATATTATGAACTTAGTTCCGAATTTGCCCCTAATCAAGGACGGATTCCTGGAAAGAAAAACTCAGGAATTGCGCAAGATTCAGTTTAGGTAAATCGTGGAGTGGTTAGTAAAAATTAATTTAGATTCAACGCTTCACAGATTGCTTGATGTACTCCGTCTATATCGAGCGTTCCATCAATATCATGTACTACAGTATTCTCCCGATTGCGATAAAAATCAAGTACCGGCAACGTATCTTCACGATACCATTTCAAACGTGTCTCAATAGACTCAGGTGTATCGTCAGCACGAGCTCGACTCTCCATTCGTTCACGCACGACTGGTTCTGGTGTTTCGAGGTTTATTACCACCACTTTTTCTCGTTCAAAAAATGCTAATGCATTATCCAGCACACGTGCCTGATGTGCTGTCCGTGGGAAACCATCAACCAATAAGTGAGCTTTTGGATCGAGCTGATCAAGCATAGCCTGCCCCCAGAGCAAGTGAGTAATGAAATCTGGCTGCAGCTCGCCACTGTCGAGTGACTCGGCAATTTTTTTATCAGCAAACGTTTCTCGCTTAGCTGCGAGAGCTCGGAATCGTCGACCGGTTTGAATATCAACAATTCGTCGAGATGGGTCATGCTCAGCAATGACGGTGTACAGCTTTTCGATTTGTGTTCCCTTTCCACTTCCTTGTGGTCCGATAAAAATAATTGTTTTTGGTGTCATGTTATTTCTGTAATACGTTAAATATATGTTGCTGCACTTCTGCTGGCGACTGACTGCCATCAATATCAATCAGTGTTCCCTTGCTCCGGAAAAATTCAATCGACTTCGTCGTGTACGTCTGATATTCCTCAAGACGTTTCTCTACTGACTTGGCCGAATCAACCACATCCCGGGCGCGTTGCGCGCTGCGCTCGCGAACGAGGTCATCTTGGATATCGAGATTGAATACAATGTATGGTCTATCAATCCACTGATGAATCTCGTGGAACAAGATTGCTTCATCGGGCTTCTTCGCTACTGCTTCAAATACTACTCGTTCACTCTGGTGCTCTGAAATCAACGCGTGCGTCATCCAGTATGAAGCCACCCACTCAGGGATCAAATATCCTCCCTCGTAGACATCTTTAATTTTTTGTCCAAACGCGTGCGGTTGCTGAGCTGATTCGCGAACCTTGTTTCCGTTGGAGTAGAGTGTACCGCCGAAATGCTTTAGGACGTACTCTGCTTGAGTACCTTTCCCAGAGGCAATTTTTCCCATAAAAACAATGCTCTGGTAGTTTGTTTGGTATTCCATAGAGTGTACAGCATAGCAGTTTTATGGCTCGATGCAACAATATGTTATTCTATGAACGTAATGGAAAAAAAGCACATCATCACCCTTTCGGGCAAGCCTGGAAGCGGAAAATCATCGACTGCTGACAAGGTAGCTGAGCTGCTGGGATATACGCGGCACTCTTCTGGCGACATGGTGCGCAAAGTGCTTGCTAAAAACAAAATGACCCTCGAGCAGTACAATAATCAAGCTGAAACGAACCACAATCTTGACGCACAAATTGATGATGAGCTACGAAACCTACGAGAAAAGAACGACATCATTGTCGACTCGCGCCTCGGTTTTTACTGGATTCCCGAATCTTTCAAAGTGTATTTGGATCTAGATTTGGACGTCGCTACGGCCCGCATCTTTAAAGATGCCGTCACTAACAGTTCTCGCTCTTCTGTTGGTACGAGCTCTACCTCTCTTCCTGAAGTATCACGTCAAGTAAGAGAGCGTATGCTCAATGAACAAAACCGTTTTCGCCAACTCTACGGTGTAGACCCGTACAACAAAAATCACTTTGATTTGATTGTCGATACGTCTCGGAATGACCCGCAGTCAGTCGCTATCGCAGTTTTTGACTCATACAAAAGATGGCTTGATTCTGAAGTTTGGGAGCAAGAGCTCAGCTCAATCCCTCTGGGATACTCATATAAAAATCAGTACTAGAAACGGCGCCCTGGGGCGCCGTTTGTTATTTGATTACTTGAGCAATCGTTTCTTTGGTCAGCACCTGGCAATGAGCTATGCGAGGCAGACAAACAAAAAGCCGCGAGCGGGGCGAATGCCCGGCGAGCGGCTTTTTGCGCAGTCTACCAAAGTAGACATGCTGACTCTGTAGGTTTACTAGTACTCACGCATCGAGACCTGTGCGTCTAAGCGTCGGATAAGATCCAACACTACTGACACTACAATCAAGACAGCGGTTCCTCCGATAGCAAGAGTAGTGATACCGGTGGCGATTTGCATCCCAACTGGCAACACCGCTACCAAACCAAGGAATCCAGCTCCCACCAATGTAAGACGGGTGACCAAGTTTCCGAGGTACTCAGCAGTGTTTGCTCCTGGACGAATTCCAGGAATAAATCCTCCGCTTCGTTGCAAGTTTTTTGATACTGCATCAGGATCAAATGTTACTGCAGTGTAGAAGAAGGTGAAGAGTACAACGAGTGTAAAGTACACTGCTCCGTACGCCCACTGGTTGGCCAAGAATTCACTTACCACAATGTTCGCGTCTGCCACCCACGGCAAATCAAATGCCGTGAGGATGTTCAGAATCATTTGTGGAAACAGAATGATTGAGAGTGCGAAGATGATTGGAATCACCCCAGCCTGGTTCAGCCGCATTGGCAAGTATGATTTACTTGAACCATAGTTTGCTCCACCGCGACTTTGCTTAGAATACGTAATTGGTACTGGACGTTCAGCTTCTGTCATTACTACTACCGCGTAAATAACTTCGATAGTAACCAATCCAAACCCAATGAAGAGCGGTAGCTGTGATGGGTCGTATGAGAAGAGTAGCTGACTGAACTGACCAGGAAGCGACGCCACAATACCCGCGAAGATAATGATAGACACACCGTTCCCTACTCCGTATTCAGTTACCAATTCTCCGATCCACATCAAGAGAACAGAACCAGCCACAATTAGGATTACGTTGGTCACGAAATCAAAAGTTGAAAGTCCTGACAGTACACCCTGGCTCTGTAAGAGTGTAAGGAAACCAAATCCCTGCAATACCGCGAGCGGTAGCGTAAGCATTCGACTGTACTGAGTAAACTTTGCTCGCCCTGCTTCTCCCTCCTCACTGTATAGACTTTTCAATTTTGGTGACATCACTGTCATCAACTGCATGATAATAGAGGCTGTAATAAACGGCCCTACCCCAAGCATCACAATTGAAAGGTTTGCCAATCCACCTCCGGAGAAGATGTTTAGCAGACCAAGGAACTCGTTGTTCGTGAAAAATTGTTCAAGAACAGTTTGGTCAACTCCAGGAATTGGAATAGCTGCCAACATTCGAAAGACAATCAGTGCTCCAAGAACAAAGAGAATTCGGTTTCGAATTGCTGGTTCAGTAAACGCTACTTTGAGTTTTTGTAAGAATGTTTGCATAAGCTAATGGTAGCGTTTATTTTACGCTTCCGCCAGCTGCTTCAATCTTTTCTTTCGCTGACTGCGATACCTGACAATTTTCAACAGTAAGCTTCTTGGTTAGATTTCCGTTTCCGAGAATCTTCACTTTTGGTGCTTTTCGTTTCACTGAAGCAACGATTCCGGCTGTTACCAAAGATTTTGGCGTTACTGTGAATCCTGCTTCAAGTACTTCAAGTGCTGAAACATTTACCACTACCGGTAGAACTCGTTCTGAGTTTACTGTTTGTGCTCGGTTTACACCGTGCCCACGCAACTTCGGTAGCTTCTTGATGATTTCTCGCATTTCTGGTCGTGAACTGTTTCCAGCTCGCGCCTTTTGTCCTTTGTGCCCTTTTCCTGAGGTCTTACCTCGCTTTCCTCCTCGTCCAACTCGCTTGGCGGTCTTTCGGGGTGAAGTAGGCTTCAATTCATGAAGTTGCATAGACTATTTCTTAAGTTGCTTAAGCGCTTCGACAGCTGCGCGAGCATTGTTAAGTTTGTTCTTACTTCGAGAGAAGAGTTTTGCAGTTACGTCTTTTACTCCAGCGTGCTCGAGTACAGTACGTACTGATGAACCAGCTACGAGTCCTCGACCAGCTGCAGGAATAATCATAACTTCACTAGACGCGTACTTTACGTGTACGTCATGTGGGATACGACCATACTTGTCCATTGGTACAACAATCATGTGCTTCTTTGCATCACGAACTGCTTTTTCAATCGCTAGCTGAGTATCCCCTGCTTTTCCGATACCAACTCCAACTTTTCCTTTCTTGTCTCCAATAACCATAGAAACTGAGAATGAGAATCGTCGACCTCCAGCCATCACACGAGTTACTCGTCGGATACTGATGATTTTTTGATCAAATTCTGGCTTCACTCGTTCTTGTCGTCCACCTCGTCGTGGTCGTCGTCCTCCTTGTCCTCCACGTCGATCATTTCCTCCACGACGTGCGCGTGGTCCTCGCGGAGCACGTTCTCTAGTCGCAGCGGGTGCATCGGTAGCTGGCACCTTTTCTGGTGCAGCTGCATCGCCATCTTTTTTGGCTTTTGCTGCTGTAATCGGTTCGATTGCAGCATCTGACTTTACGTCAGTTGTAGCTTCCTGCTGTTTTTCTTCTGACATTGTTAAATGTTTTAAAGGTAAATAATATTTTGAGTTTCATTGAGTACGTACTCTGTTCTCAAGAACAGTCCACTGCGCTGTTCTTGCCAACAAAGTTTGTGCGACAGCACTTTTGAAATTTCATTTCAAAAGTACTAGCACTCACTAAAACTTCAACCCTCCTTCTCGTGCTCCTTCAGCTACCGCTTTCACGATACCTGCATACTGGAATCCTCCACGATCGAATACAACAGTTTCGATGTTTGCAGCCTTCGCAGCTTTCGCTACAGTAGCTCCAACCAGTGTGGCTTTTTCTACTCCAGTTCCTTTTGCTTCTTTTCGTGAGTCAGCTGACGCAAGTGTCTTTCCTGCTACGTCGTCAATAAGTTGTGCGTACACAAATTTATTACTTCGGTAGACAGCAAGTCGTGGTCGCTCAGCTGTACCAGTTACTTTGTGTCGCAAACGATTGTGTCGTTGTGCACGCAGAGTAGCTTTTGTGTGTGATGTGTTCATATATATGAATTACCAGCCTATACAGCCTTCTTACCTTGCTTACGAATAACATACTCTCCTTGGTATCGAATCCCTTTCCCTTTGTATGGTTCAGGCTTCTTCACCTTTCGCACGTTGGCAGCGAACTGACCAAGCGCATCTCGATCTGAACCAGTGAGAGTAATAGTACTCTTTACTACTTCAGCTGAAATTCCTTCTGGGATTTCGAGTGTTACTGGGTGAGAGAATCCAACGTTGAGTACAATGTTGTTTCCTTCTACCGCAGCTCGGTACCCCACTCCTTCGATTTCAAGAATCTTAGTGAACCCTTCAGTTACACCAGTGATCATGTTTCGAGTGTGAGCAGCGTAGGTTCCCCACAGTGCTTTCGCTTGCGGAGTATCTCCAGGAGAAAGAGTAATTTCTCCGTTTTCAATTTTGATGTTTACATCATCCTTCATTGGGCGTGCCAATGTAGCTTTTGGTCCTTTTACCGTCAGTACGCCTCCTTCGTGAGTTACTTCAACTCCACTTGGGATAACGACTGGAATTTTTCCTAATCGACTCATACTTACCAAATGATGAAAAGTTGTTCACCTCCAACTTTCTTCTCTACCGCTTCGTCATTCGTCAGAATGCCGGCTGGAGTCGAAAGAATCATGTGTCCCTTTCCAAATTTAACTGGGTGAATATCTGCAACCTTCGTGTAGAGACGTCGACCAGGCTTTGAAATTCGTTTCACACCGTTGATTTTGTGTGCACCGTTTTCATAGCTAAGTGTCACTTCGAGGGTCTTCGTTTGTACTTCTTTTCCGTTTGCTGCGACTGATGCTACGTATCCTGCTTCTGCAAGCTTATCTGCTACAGAGTGTCGGAGTTTTGAGTATGGTACTGAAACCACGTCTTTTCCAACTGCCCCTGCGTTCTTCAGACGGATAATCAAATCGCCAATTGTATCGCCTACCATGATGATTTCTTAACGCCTGGTATATGTCCTTCATGTGCTTGTTCGCGGAAGCAAATTCTGCACATGTCGAAGTCACGCATGTATCCTTTTCCTCGACCACAGAGACTGCATCGACGAACTACACGTGACTGAAACTTTGGTGTCCGCATTGCGCGGATAAGTAAAGCTTTTCTAGCCATTGCTATATGTATTATTTACTTCTTGGTTGGAGCCGTTTCATCAAGTAATCGATGACTGCACCCCGTTTATAAATCCGGCAAACTCAATGTGTGAGCGAGCCTTCAACGTATGGGAATCTAGTTGTCATGCATACAATATGCAAAGAGATAATTCCCCGACGTCTTGCCCGCTACTATACCTGAATACCGTGAAAAGACAAGGGAAATTGAGGCCCAGCATTTGACAAAATAACTTTGTATACTATTGTGAATAATAGAAAATTTTGTTCATAGAAAAGGTGGCTAGAAATGGATTATCAAATTCCTACTCTTGAAGATCACTTGAACCACATACAGGCTGTAAGAAAAAAAATGTTGCAGGTCAGCAATTTCTTTTGGTCGGTGAGTTTTTGTGTGTTCTATGTATTTGCTCTATCGCCTGGGCACTGTTTACTGTCTACTCACACTGGGAAACCGAAGTCTTAAGCTTCGGCACGTACATGCTCGTGGCACTTAGTATTTTGGCTGGCACTTTGGTTGCAGTACCAGTGTTTGCGGCGTTACTGTGTGAATTTCGCCGTGACGCCCTCAAACGAGATGTTGCCATGAGCGAAATGCGAATAGATATTGCCTCGGGAGTGAGTACGGCGGTGCGAGAGTTTTTTGGCAGCAGTCTGCCGCAATACTCCAAACACTTTACTGGCCTTGGCTTAGCAGAAGAATTGCTCAGCATTTCTCGCGACATGTCTGCTCACAATGAGCGAGCCTACCACGTAACCACTCAAGCACTTCAACTACTTGAGAAAAATGGTGGCATTGCGGGCATCAAGCAAGAAGCGCTCAAGGCCGGATACCTCACCACACTCATGACTGGCATATTGGATGTTTTGTCCCGTCATGAAGATGTCTTGCAAGCCAACGAAATTGACGACGAAATAGAACAAGTAGTCATCGATTTCAAAAAACACTTGCTGGCAGCTGAATAAGAACGCAAACGCGCGGGACTAACGGTCCCGCGCTTTTTAATATCCGCAGTACAGTACTCAGAAAAACAAAAAGCCCTTGCGGGCTAATGTTTCATCTGTAGTGGTGAATTCGATTTCTCGTTCTAGGAATCGTCGGCAGGCTATCGCCGCCGATTCAGAACAAAGTAAACAAAAAGCCCTTGCGGGCTAATGTTTCACTCTTTAGGATAGAGCACTTACTTTTTCCTGGTCACTTCTTCTTCCTTCTTCAGTGGGAGTCCGATGTGCCGCAGAAGTGCCTTGGCTTCATCTTTACTATTTGCTGTAGTAACAAATGTAATTGAA
>Ga0115012_10000766_pt1 | contig 18340 bp, 16 predicted proteins | sample TroAtlMetagenome_FD_88706 | JGI IMG/M metagenome (GOLD analysis project Ga0115012, IMG submission 88706) | Marine eukaryotic phytoplankton communities from Atlantic Ocean - Tropical Atlantic ANT10 Metagenome | ecosystem: Environmental > Aquatic > Marine > Oceanic | place: Tropical Atlantic...
ACCATTGACCATACAACCAATATTGCCGTCGAGAGGAATATAGTTAAGCTCCCAATCACGCGCATGATTTTCTCTGTCATCTTCTTGCGTAGTATCACGGAGGCTCTTTAAGTCTGGGTGTCTGTAAGCTGCATTTTCATCCAAAGATACTTTAGCATCTAAGCAAACCAAATCACCTTCACCAGTCACAACAAGTGGATTGATTTCGAGTAAGCTCAAATCACACTCAACAAAAAGCTTACCAAGGGTTGTCATCATATGGGTAAGTTGCTTAATTTGTTTTGCATCTAAGCCCAAACGAAACCCAACATCACGGCATTGGTACGGCATAATACCGAGCATAGGGTCCATTTCTATTTGGAAGATTTTTTCAGGTGTTTCGTGTGCAACTTTTTCGATTTCGACGCCACCTTCGGTGGATGCCATAAATACAACGCGCTTACTGGCTCTATCAACTACAGCACCTAAGTATAACTCGCGTTTGATATCGCTGGTTTCTTCAATCAAAAGCGCATTCACAGGCTGACCATGGGCATCGGTCTGGTACGTGACCAAACGTGTACCTAAAAGTGACTTAGCAAATGCTTCTAAATCTTCTTTATTAGAAACAAGTTTCACACCGCCTGCTTTATCACGACCACCGGCATGTACCTGTGCCTTTGCAACCCAGGTAGATGTCGATAAGGTACTTGCAACCTTGAGTGCATCATCCACATTGTGGGCAACATTGCCTGTGGGGACAGGCAAACCATACTTTGCAAACAATTGTTTTGCTTGATATTCATGTAAATTCATACTGTTCTCTACAAATGTATTAAATATTGAGTAATAATCGCGAAGGATCTTCTAAGAATGATTTCACGCTCACTAAAAACTGAACGGATTCACGCCCATCAATCAACCTGTGATCGTAAGAGAGTGCCAAATACATCATAGGACGAATCACTATCTCACCGTTTTCAACAACAGGTTTTTCTTGAATTTTATGCATGCCTAAAATGGCAGTTTGTGGCGGATTTAATATGGGCGTTGAAAGTAGTGAGCCAAAAACACCACCGTTGGTAATGGTGAAGGTTCCACCCTGCATATCTTCCATGCCAAGCTTACCATCACGTGCACGTCCAGCTAAGTCACCAATGGTTTGCTCAATGTCAGCCATAGAACGCATATCAGCATCACGTACAACAGGTACCACTAAGCCTCTCTCAGTTGATACCGCGACACCTACATCATAAAAACCATGATAAACCACATCGTTACCATCAATAGATGCATTCACTGATGGAAACGCTTTGAGCGACTCAACCACAGCTTTAGTAAAGAAAGACATAAAGCCGAGCTTCACGCCATGCTTTTTCTCAAAAGCATCTTTATATTGCTTGCGGATATCCATTACAGCTTTAAGATTCACTTCATTAAAAGTGGTAAGCATGGCAGCTTCATGCTGTGCTTGCACCAAGCGCTCAGCAATACGTGCACGCAAGCGTGACATCGGTACGCGGCGCTCTTCACGCGCGCCCATTTGAGGCTCTGCAATCGGTGCTTTACCAGCTGCTGCAGGTTTTGCATTTCGAGCATTAGCAATAAAGTCTTCTACATCTTGCTTGGTAATACGACCATCTTTGCCAGAGCCTTTGATGTCAGCAGGGTTAAGCCCATGCTCATCCATAAGACGTCTTGCCGCAGGACCGGTTGAAGCTTCATGAGTGGCGCTGTCGTTTGACTTTTCAGCTGGCGCGGCTTCAGGTGCTTCTGCTGGTGCAGCCGCCCCTTCTTTGAGCATAGCCAGAACCTGGCCAGCATTCACTGTATCACCCACCTCAAACAGGCAAGACTCGAGCACACCATCCGCAGGGGATGGGACTTCAAGCACGACTTTATCGGTTTCAAGATCGAGCAAATTCTCATCTCTTGCGATAGCTTCACCTGGTTTTTTATGCCAAGCGGCGATTGTTGCGTCAGCAACCGACTCGGGTAAAGTTGGTACTTTGACTTCAATAGACATGGTATTAACCTTCAATTATCTGTTCATATGTTAATGTTATCACGTATCCCTTAAAAGGAGCCAACCAAGGCATCCTGTACCAAAGCATTTTGCTCTTCCATATGTAAGCTTGCGCTGCCAACCGCAGGGGATGCTGCAAAACCGCGTCCTGCGTAGCGTAGCTTTTGAGTCTCCGTCAAACAATTAAGAATATGATGCTGCGAAGCAAACCAAATACCTTGGTTCTTAGGCTCTTCTTGGCACCATACAATTTCTTTTACGTGCTTGTATGACTTTAAGTACTCGCTCAACATGGCTTTAGGGAATGGGTACAATTGCTCAATTCTTACAATAGCCACATGGTTGAGCTTCTCTTTTCTGCGTTGCTCGAGTAAATCATAGTAAACTTTACCCGAGCACAACACGACACGCTTCACTGACTTCGCCTTCAAGTCATCCACTTCCGGAATAACAGGCTTAAACATACCATCAGTCAACGACGACAGTGGCGATACAGCCAGTTTATGCCTAAGCAAGCTTTTTGGTGTCATGATAATCAGTGGCTTTCTGTAAGGTCTCACCAACTGTCTTCGCAATAAGTGGAAGATTTGTGCCGGTGTTGTTGGGTTACACACTTGCATATTTTGCTGCGCGCAAAGTTGCATATAACGTTCAAGCCTTGCTGAGGAGTGCTCAGGTCCTTGACCTTCATAACCATGTGGCAGCAACATCACTAAACCACAGAGCCTACCCCACTTTTGTTCACCTGAACTGATAAATTGGTCAATCACGACTTGTGCACCATTGGCAAAGTCACCAAACTGCGCTTCCCATAAAACTAAAAACTTGGGCTCAGATGAGGCATACCCATACTCAAAGGCAAGTACGGCTTCTTCGGATAACACTGAGTCAATTACAATTGCAGGGCTGGTCTCTTCGGTTGCCACAGACGCAAGTGGTGTATAGGTTTCAGCCGTATTCGCATCGTGCAACACCGCATGACGGTGAGCAAATGTACCTCGTCCTGCATCTTGTCCTGATAATCTGACACCATAACCTTCGTGGAGCAATGATGCATAAGCAAGCGTTTCGGCATAACCCCAGTTGATATCAATATCACCAGCAGCCATTTTTTCGCGCTCAGCAAGCACACGCTTGACCACAGGGTTAACGGCAAAGCCTTCAGGCAATGTTTGCAATACTTTCGAGAGTGATTTGATGGTTTTCAAATCAACGCCGGTATCAACTGGCGCATCCCAAGGAGTATTAAAATAAGGCGTCCAGTCAATCGCAATCTTACCTTTGTAATTATCGTGTGTGACATTGACCACACCTTGACCTTTATCAAGCTTATCGCGGTAATCTGTCATGCTTTGCTGGACATCTTTGGCCGTAGTAATACCTTCGGCTATCAAAGACGTTGCATATTGCTCACGAATGGTTTTCAGTGCCTTAATTTTTTTATACATGCGCGGCTGAGTAATCGCAGGTTCATCAGCTTCATTATGGCCATGACGTCTGTAACACACCAAATCTAATACCACATCGCGCTTAAACTTCATTCTAAAATTGAACGCAAGCCTTGTCGCAAATATCACAGCATCAGGGTCATCGGCATTCACATGAATCACCGGCGCCTGGACCATTTTCGCAACATCAGTACAGTAAAGCGTTGAGCGCGCATCAATAGGGTTGCTTGTGGTAAAACCAATTTGGTTATTAATCACAATATGTACGGTACCACCGGTGCCATAGCCACGTGCTTGGGAAAAATTAAAGGTTTCCATCACCACACCTTGACCTGCAAACGCGGCATCACCATGAACAACAATCGGTACCACTTGGTGCTTCGTCTCTAAGTCATGTCGTCTACGCAATCTTGAGCGAGCAGAGCCCTGCACCACGGGCCCAATGATTTCAAGGTGTGAAGGGTTAAAAGCAAGCGCAACATGAACAACATCGCCATGTGTCGTTTTAATATCAGAAGAAAAGCCCATGTGATATTTCACATCACCTGTTCTTTCTAACTTCACTTTGCCTTCAAACTCATTGAATAATTCTTCGGGTGTTTTACCAAGTACATTCACAAGTACGTTGAGTCGGCCACGGTGCGCCATACCTACAACCACTTCACGGACTTCATTCACCCCTGCTTGACGAATAAGCTCATTCATCATGGGCACAAACACATCGCCGCCTTCTAGCGAAAATCGCTTTTGACCAACATACCGGGTACCTAAGTAACGCTCTAAACCTTCTGATGCAATCAATTCTTGCATCATGAGCTCTTTATCTGATTTAGAAATATGATATTGCCCGCCGGCAGACTCCATTTGCTGCTGGATCCATTCCACCTCGTTGGTATCGGCGATGTGCATATATTCGATACCAATGCTTTTACAGTAAGTATCTTGGAATTTCTTTTCTATATCCGCAAGCTCTGCGGTCGGGCTTAAGCCATGGTAAGCCAAGTTGAGGCTTGGTGTTGGCGCACGCTCAGCCATTTCTAAGGGATCTAACCGCGCTGCTAAGTGTCCATTAGAACGATAAGCATGAATTAAGTTTGCAACTTGTGCCTGCTTATCATCTGAGGGGGCAGCACCATTCGACCTAGACCGAGGTGCATTTGCCTGGCTTAAAAAGTACTCGCGCATAGCACGATGCGAAGCACCTGGCCCGGCCCCACCCTCTTGCTCCATCTTTTGGAACGTTTCACGCCAAGCCTCTGGCACCGAGGTGGGATCGGCTAAAAAGTCTTCATATAGCCCATCAACATAGGCCATATTGCCACCAGATAAATAGGCGGTACGCCAAGCTTCATTTAATTTGTCACTCATGAAAGAATTCTCCAACGACGGTTAGGTTTCGTCGTCCAACATTTGTTTACGTATATCTCCAATTGCAGCTGTTGGATTGAGTCCCTTCGGACAAACAGAAGCGCAATTCATGATGCTTCTGCAGCGAAATACACTGAAAGGATCTTGTAAACCTTCCAAACGTTCCTTTGTATTGGTATCTCTGGTATCTGCTAAAAATCTTCTCGCCTGAAGCAACCCTGCAGGCCCAACAAACTTGTCAGGGTTCCACCATGAAGAAGGACATGAGCTTGTGCAACAGGCACATAGAATGCACTCATACAGCCCATCGAGCTTAGCTCTATCTTCTGGGGATTGTAATCGCTCTTTCGATGGTGGCGTGCTGTCATTTTGTAGGTATGGCTTAATACGCTCATATTGCTCATAGAAAGCTGTCATATCTACGATAAGATCGCGCACCACAGGAAAACCTGTAAGTGGTCTTAACACAATGCGGTTTGAGCCTACTTTAGAAAGTGAAGTCACACAGGCAAGACCATTTTTGCCATTGATATTCATGCCGTCAGAACCGCACACCCCTTCTCGACAAGAACGTCGAAAAGATAGACTCGGATCTTGCTCTGCCTTAATGCGCTCAAGCAAACTCAGCAACATGGGGTCACTATTAACAGCAACATCTAATTCATAGTGCTGCGTATACTCTTTTTTATCAGACTCAGGATTGAAGCGATAAACCGATATATGCAAGGTCTTTGTATCCGTCATAATCTATCCTCAGTAAACACGTTCTTTCGGCTCAAAAGGCTCAACGTATTTGGGTGAACGGTTGACAGGACGATAATCAATTTTATCCCCCTCTTTTAAATATAGCGTATGTTTGATCCAATTTGCGTCATCACGCTTAGGAAAATCTTCTCGGCTATGTGCACCACGACTTTCTGTACGTGCTATAGCACTGGATGCAGTAGCACAAGCTGTTTCCATTAAGTTATCAAGTTCGAGTGCTGTAATACGCTCGGTATTAAACACATGACTCTTATCAAGTAAGCTTGCACTTTGCAGCCGCTCTCTTAGGTCATGTAGCTTTTTAATGCCCAGAGCCATAACGTCACCCGTACGGAATACGCCAAAGTCTGTTTGCATCACACGCTGCATTTCATCACGAATTTGTGCTGGGCTTTCACCTGTAGATTTAGAATCTTCCCAACGCTGATAACGAGCCATGGCATGCTCAATATCGTCATCATTCACATGACCAAGATCAGGTAATGAATTAGACTGCCACATTTCACGCACATGATGACCAGCAGCACGACCGAATACGACCAAATCAAGCAGTGAGTTGCCGCCCAGGCGGTTAGCACCATGCACTGAGACACACGCACACTCACCAACAGCATATAAACCTTCAACCACAGTATCCTGACCTTTGTGACGTGTCAGAACCTGAGCATGGATATTGGTTGGTATCCCACCCATACTATAGTGGCAGGTAGGCACAACAGGGATGGGTTCAACAATGGGGTCAACGCCTGCAAAGGTCATAGATAACTCACGAATGCCAGGCAAGCGTGATTTAATAAGATCCGCACCCAAGTGATCAAGTTTAAGCTTAACGTGGTCAACGCCTTTAGGATCGAAGCCCTTGCCAGCACGAAGCTCAAGCTGCATTGCACGTGCGACGACATCTCGGGATGCCAAATCTTTAACATGTGGTGCATAACGCTCCATAAAGCGCTCGCCATCTTTGTTAATTAGGTAGCCGCCTTCTCCGCGACAGCCTTCAGTCACAAGTACACCTGCACCCGCAATACCTGTTGGGTGGAACTGCCACATTTCCATATCTTGTAAAGGCAAGCCTGCTCGGGTCACCATGCCGTAACCATCGCCAGTATTAATTAAAGCATTGGTGGTCGATTGGTAAATACGACCAGCACCACCTGTTGCAAGAATACAAACACGAGACCTAAAGAAAACAACTTCACCTGTCTCCATGCAAAACGCATTCACACCCACCACACGATCATCAGCGTCGCGTACTAAATCTAGCGCCAACCACTCACTGAATACATGCGTTTTAGCCTTTACATTTTGTTGGTATAAAGTATGAAGTAATGCGTGCCCAGTTCTATCTGCAGCAGCACAAGTTCTTGCCGCTTGCTCACCACCAAAGTTTTTTGACTGACCACCAAAAGGACGCTGATAAATTTTACCATTATCCATTCTAGAAAAAGGTAGCCCCATATGCTCGAGCTCATAGACCGCATCTGGGCCTTCTTTACATAAATACTCGATACAATCTTGGTCGCCAATATAGTCTGCACCTTTGACGGTGTCATACATATGCCAGCGCCAATCATCCTCATCGGCATTACCCAGAGCTGAGGTAATACCACCTTGTGCTGATACGGTATGCGAACGCGTTGGAAACACTTTTGAGATAAGTGCGACCTTAAGCCCTGAGCTTGAAAGCTCTAAAGCTGCCCTCATACCAGCGCCGCCTGCACCTACGATTACTGCATCAAATGTATTCTTGGCTATTTTTGCCATGATTAATTACCCCAAATCGTCATAAAGCCACCTAAAAGCTCGGCAATCAAAATCAACAACACCAAGCCTTGTGTACCAAGCCTTACTTTGGTGTTTTTAATATAATCGGTTGTGACTGTCCATACGCCAATCCATGCATGAACTACAATGGCAAACAGTGCAATTGCCGTACTCACCTGCAACCAAGGCGTGGTGAAAAGCATATGCCACTTTTCATAATTAAATGGCGCATGCATGACGCAAACGACAGAAACAACTAAGGTATATAAAAGCAAATAAACAGCGGTTGCGCGCTGGATAATCCAATCCTTTAAGCCATTACCGGTAAGACTTGTTACATTGACCATAGTGCAACTCCTACAAAAATAACCCCAAGCGCGCCTAGTGCAATCACAAGCACTGAGGTCAAACGCCCCATGTTGAGTGACTCACCAAAACCCGCATCCATAATCAGGTGCCTAACACCTGCGATAAGGTGATAAATCCATGCAGAAGCAAAAGCCCAAACCATCAGTTTGAATAAAACATGTGATTTTAGAAGCGCGTGTGTATGCGCATAGCTTTCTGGAGAGCTTAATGAGCACTTAAGCACACAAAGCATCACAGGTAGTAATATGAACAGTACAAGACCTGAAATTCGATGCAAAATCGAGGCAATCGCCATGGGTGGAAATTTCAGGCTTGTTAAATCTAAATTAACCGGTCTTTGCTGTTTCACCTTTTGCGTCTTCCCTTTTGAAAACAAAGTCTCAAGTATATCACTCTGTTCACAAAAGCAGAAGGGACGCGAGATCAGAAAAAGCGTTATACTGAAGGCGCAGAAGATGGTTGCTGATAGAGCTCAGGCCTTGGCGCCTTGGGTGGATAACCAAAACCTTGCTCTGAAGCTTCTTTTACATTTTGCAAATAGCCTTCACCCCAGGTGCCCGGATCGAAATTTGTGACTACGACGTTTAAGTCTTGTAAATTAATAATGGAAGCAAATCCATAGCGCTGCGCAAGCTCATGCCCACCTAAAGCAACTTGAACTTCCTTTTTATCAGTTATCTGCTGTGCTTTTAGGCGCTCTGAAAGTATATATATGACTTTCTCGATGGTATAGTAAAGCTTACACATAGATGCACCAGCATGGACACCATCATCCCCTTTTGCCATGCTGAATTGATCGCCAAAGTCCATAATAGGATACACAAACTCATAGTCCTCTGAGTCTTTGAGCTTCTCAGGCATAATCACCTTAGGCTCTTGGGTTCTTTCAATGACTGGCGTCATGATATACAAATGAAAATCGGCATGCCGCCTCAGTAAAATTTTTAAAATTTCAAGTGGCGTTAAAAAATCAAAGTCAACAGCGAGCAATGCTTCGCGCTGCGCCTCCATTTGTTGAACGACTTTATCGTCAGCCATAAGTGAGCTACAAGTTATAAGTACATGTGTTTATAGTAGCACCTTTTAAAAAGGAACCGGTAGTTTGTCATCAACTGACTGTAGCGCATGCTTAAAACGGGCTTGAATTTTATCTAATGCTTCACTTGATTCTGCCTCAAAGCGAGCAACCAAGCATGGGGTGGTATTGGATGCACGAATCAACCCCCAGCCATGTGGAAACTCTACACGAAGGCCATCAATGCGAATGCATTCAGCATCATCAAACTTCGCCATTTCAGCAAAGCGCGCCATAAAATCAAACTTTTCTTCCTCAACAATAGGAATTTTGATTTCAGGTGTATTCACACTATTTGGAATCGCTTGAAAAATCTCACTGAGTGTCTCATCAGTAAAGCTCATGATTTCAAGCAATCGGCATGCACTATAAAGCGCATCGTCAAAGCCATACCAACGATGCTTAAAGAAAATATGCCCGCTCATCTCCCCGGCCAATACAGCATCTTCTTGCTGCATGATGCCTTTGACAATAGAGTGCCCTGTAGGGCTCATCCTAGCTTTACCATTGGATTTTGTAATCACATCAGCTAAGTGGCTTGAGCACTTCACATCATAAACAATGGTTGCGTTGGGTGTATCCGCCAAAATATGTTTGGCATACAGCATCATCAACCTATCAGGCCAAATGATTTCACCAAGATTGGTGACTACACCAAGCCTGTCGGCATCACCATCAAAACCAAATCCTGCATCAGCGCCATGCTCTTTTACTGCTGCAATTAAGTCTTGTAAATTGGCCTCAACTGTTGGGTCAGGATGATGATTCGGAAAACGCCCATCCACCTCACAATAAAGAGGAATCACCTCACACCCAAGCGCCTCAAGTACAGGAGGAATAATAGGACCAGCAACCCCATTACCACAATCGACTACAACTTTAAGCTTACGCTTTAAGCTGATATCACTCTTGATGCGTGCTGCATATTTTTCGGTAATAGGAAAGTCGACGACCATGCCAGGACTTGTGCGTTGCTGAAAATTTTGTGACTGCACACGCTCATAGAGTCGAGTGATGTCAGATTCAACCAAAGTTTTGCCAGCAATCACCATCTTGATGCCATTGTATTCCGCAGGGTTATGACTGCCGGTGACCATAAGGCCACTATCTACACCCGATGTTTTGGTTGCGTAATACATGATAGGAGAAGGTATTTCTCCCAAATCAAATACATCAATGCCTGAGTCAATTAAGCCTTGGGTGAGCGCTTTGGCCAAAGATGCACTGGTTAGTCGCGCATCCCGACCAATGCATATACCGGTTTTATCAAGCGCAATGAGCTCAGAGGCAACCGCCTTACCAACGGTATAAAACGCATCTTCATCTAACTCTTTGCCAATAATCCCGCGTATATCATAAGCACGAAATACCGTTTTTGGCATTCGCTTTAAGTTATAGACATGCATGAATCAGTCCCTCCCTGAACTCCCAAAACCACCTTCGCCGCGCTCGCTACTATGGAACGCATCGACTTCTTCAAAAGTTGGCTGCACTACGGGTAAAAACACCAGCTGCGCAATTCTATCCCCAGGCTCTACCGTAAAGTGCTCTTGGCCTCGGTTCCAACAAGAGACTTTAAGCTCACCTTGATAATCAGAATCAATTAAACCCACAAGGTTACCCAAAACAATGCCATGTTTATGACCAAGGCCTGAGCGTGGCAAAATCACAGCACAAAGCTTTGGATCTTGAATATAAATAGCAATGCCAGTAGGTAACAAGACAGTTTCGCCACCGGCAATCTGTATCGGCTCATCGGTACATACACGTAAATCAAGCCCGGCAGATCCTGGTGTTGCGTACTCTGGTAAAGCGATGTCTTGTTTGATACGTTGGTCTAGAATTTTAAGTTGTACTGAGGCATTCATCTTCAAAAGCTTCTACAGGAAAAAGATGCTTGTCATTCTGCAGTGTTGCTGCGATGAATGCAACTAATTCAGCGGCCAATTGATCTTTATGTTTTTTACTTAAACAATAGGTTTTATCTGGCGTAATCAATGCGACCTCATTGTCATCCACATCAAAGCCTTGGCTCTCACTCACTAAGTTTGCCACAATACAATCAAGATTTTTTTTGTGTAGCTTTTCTCGGGCATGCGCTTCAAGCGCTTCGGTCTCAGCAGCAAACCCCATGACTAAGGCTGCTTTTTTTGTCGCTGACACCGCTTTTAAAATATCTTGGTTTTGCACAAGCGTAAGCGTCATACCATCTGCATGCTGCTTTTTGAGTTTTTGCGTGGCAGTCACATCCGGCTTATAGTCAGAAACCGCTGCCGCCGCAATAAAAACATCCTCAGGCTGCAACGCATACATCACGGCGTCATGCATCTCAGCTGCGGTATTCACTTTTTTGAGTATCACGCCATCAGGTGCAGGCAGTGCTGTTGGACCGCTCACCAGTACCACGTCAGCCCCTGCAATATGGGCTGCACTTGCTAATGCATAACCCATCTTGCCTGAGCTGCGGTTGGTTAAATAACGCACGGGATCTATCGGCTCACGTGTCGGACCCGCAGTAATTACCACACGCTTACCTTGTAATAGATTATGCGCAGTATGCATGCGTAAGGCTTGAATGATGGCATCTGGTTCAATCATGCGGCCAGGCCCTTCATCACCACAAGCTTGATGCCCTGCGGCAGGTCCTGCAATCATCACCCCACGGCGCTTTAGCGTTTCTAGGTTTTCTTGTGTTGCCGGATGATGCCACATGGCTTGATTCATCGCCGGACACACCAAAACTGGACACGATGAAGCAAGATGAATCGTTGTCAGTAAGTCATCAGCAAAACCATGTGCAAGCTTGGCTATCATATTAGCCGTTGCAGGTGCAATGATGATATGGTCCGCCCACTTTGCCTGCTCAATATGACTCATGGCAGCTTCACTGTCTTCATCAAACAGATCTCGGCGCACCGGCCGACCGCTCAATGCCTGAAGCGTCATGGGTGTCACAAAAGCTTCGGCGGCTTGGGTCATTACCACCTGCACGTCTGCACCCAGCTTTTTTAACTCACGCACAAGCAGCACAGCCTTATAGGCAGCAATACCCCCGGTAATGCCTACAAGGATGCGCTTATTGTTTAAGTTAGAATCCAAACTCATTTAAAACTGCCTGATGGGTATGACTTGATGGCCTGTGGTTGGGTCACTATCAATCACCGTATACGAGCCTGAAGCATAAGAAACCGCAAACACGGTTGTCGCTCCAACTGAGTTTGACGTTGATGTCCACCAAATCGCATCACTTGTTGGATTAAATAGGCCTGAATTTACAAGCAATTCAAACTCATTTAAAGAAGGCAGATAATAGCCACCATAACACTCTTCTGTACTTAAGCTGCCAGCTGAGGGGCGAGTGCATTGCGCACCAGAAGCAGTCAGATTAAACTGCGCCGCATATGCTGCCGCACCACCAACGTTAGAAGTAGATGCTGTGCCTGAGTTTGCAAGCAGTGCTGCATTCCAAGCCGCTGTATTTTGCACACCGGCTCCCACACCTGACGCATAGGTATTGATGGTATAGCCTGTTGCGCCTTGATTAATCAATCGAACTTGTATCGTATCAGCGAGATTATCATAAAACATCAACCCGTGCTGCCCGGTGCTATCTACATAATAAACTGTGCCACCTTGAAAGGTGTCACCCACGGAGAAGCTCGGTATTTTTGCGTTTAATAAGGCAACTTGTGTGTCCACATAATTCATTGAAGCCGGGTTATGATTACTGCCAGCATGTACTGCACCACAAAACATCAAAACAGACAGCCAGGGTATGGTTTTTGTAGGGATGTTCACAATGAGCTCCTATAGAGAAGTTGATTTATGGTTAATCAAGGGTTTGTCGGTAACGTGTTACCGCAACCCCCATCATTATAACCATAAAACCTAAGATGGGTATCACTTCACGCCAAAGGTCAAAAAAGCTACTACCCTTCAGTAAAATGCCACGCACTATGACCAAAAAATGGGTTAATGGTAACACATTTCCGAGCAGTTGTGCCCATTCAGGCATCCCTCTAAAAGGAAACATAAAGCCAGAGAGTAAAATAGAAGGTAAAAAGAAGAACATCGCCCCTTGCACTGCTTGCAGCTGATTGGTGGCAAGAGTAGAAAAAGTAAGGCCAACAGCAAGGTTTGCCGCAATAAACGGCAAACAGAAAAGAAGCAATAATAAAATACTGCCTTGCATCGGCACACCAAATAAAAACTTGGCCATACCCAAAATCAGTAACACTTGTACATAGCCCATCGCAATATAAGGCAAAAGCTTACCAGCCATCACTTCAAAGGGCTTTAGTGGCGTTGCCAGTAAGTTCTCCATGGTGCCACGCTCATGCTCGCGTGTTATCGCAAGGGCTGTGATAATCACAAGGGTCATGGTCAATACTACACCAAGTAACCCAGGCACAATGTTGTACGCTGTAATGGCAAGCGGATTATAAGCCAGATGTACCATAGGTGTATAAGGCGGTGGTGTGGGCTTGAGCTCCTCCAATGGACCATCCAAATCTTGATTCAAAACTTGGTGTGCAAGCATATTAAATACATCCACGGCACGGGATGTGGCCGAAGGGTCGGTGGCATCGACTTCTAAGAGCACCGATGGGCGTAGCCCTCGTGCCAGATCGCTTGAAAACCCTGGTGGAAAATTCACAATAAAATGCGCTTTGCTCTGTCGAAAAAGTTTTTTTGCCTCCGCTTCGCTCACGCTCGGTGCGATAAATTCAAAATAAGTGGATTGCTCCATACTGGTGAGAATGCGGCGCGTAAAAGTACTGTGATCATCCCCCACGATAGCCGTTGGCAAATGCCTTGGGTTCATATTGATGGCATAGCCAAATAAAATCAGTTGAATAAGGGGAATACCCACCATCATGCCAAACGTGACTTTGTCACGACGCATTTGGATAAACTCTTTGACCATCACAGCCTTGAGTCGACTCAACCATGCCCCCATCATAAAAGGAGCTCCCCAGAAGTCTCAACGAGACGAAGAAAAGCATCCTCAAGTGTTGCTTCAATACACTTATACGTAATGCCATGCTTGGCTTTTAAACGATTTAAACCTGACTCAATCAGTGCTTTCTCGTGACCACAAGCATGAATGAAGCGACCAAACAAAGCGGCTTGATGCACGCCTTTGAGCTTTTTAACCTCTTGTAATACATGCGGGGTGATCTCGCCTTTGATTTCCCAAGTTTTGATGCCGGTTGCTTTAATCACATCATTGACGGTACCGGTAATCATAAGCTTGCCATAAGCAAGATAAGCAAGACGCGTACAACGCTCAGCTTCATCCATGTAGTGGGTTGACATCAACGTTGTAACACCTGCCTCACTGAGACGATGAATCATATCCCAAAACGAGCGCCTGGCAATAGGATCGATGCCTGCCGTAGGCTCATCCAAAAGTAATAAGTCTGGGTTGTGAATCAAACATCCAGCCAGTGCAACACGTTGCTTCCACCCGCCAGAAAGCTCACCTGTAAGTTGCGCTCGCCGCGAGGTTAAATCCATTTTATCTAAAACTTCATCGATGGCACGTACACGCTTTTTCTTATCCGATATATCATACACTTGTGCAATAAAATTTAGATTTTCTTCAACACTTAAATCGGTATATAAACTGTATTTTTGGGTCATGTAACCCACATGTTTTTTGATACTTCGGGACTCTTTAAGAATATCAAAGCCAAGGCAACTCCCCTCGCCTTCATCGGGTGTCAGCAAACCACAGAGCATACGAATAGAGGTTGTTTTACCACTGCCATTGGGGCCCAAAAACCCAAACACCTCGCCTTTATTAACAGTGAGATTTAAGTCTTGTACTGCAACATGCTCACCAAAGCTTTTTTTAATATGACGCACATCAATGATGGTTGCGCCTGTCATATTAAAACCCACCGACGGTGACAGGTTGTCCAGGCTTAAACAGGCCTGGCTTTTTCGGTTTGGCTTTGACCCGATACACAATTTTGTCGTAATTATCCCGGCTATATACCAACGGCGGCACATACTCAGCTTCAGGTGAAATATATTGAATGGTTGCTTTCTGAACGCCTTTTTGCCCGGGTGATATAACTTCTATAACCTGCCCCAATTTGAGGGTATTCATTACATCAAGTGGTACAAAAAACTCAACAAAAACATACTTTGGTGAAAGTAAAGAAGCAACAGGCTTCCCTGCCTGAACCCACTCACCGACATTATAATAAGTGTCATAAATCACACCAGAGTCTGGTGCGTGCAAGGTTTTCTTTTGCAGTTGCCACTTTAAGAGTGCAAGCTTAGCCTTGGTTGCATTCATGCGATTCTGTTGACCTAAAATAATATCTGCTCTGGCGCCCATTTTAGATAGTTTGACTTGCTCTGCTTGCTCTTTAAATAAGGCTTTCATTTCTTTAAAGTGCTGTACAGCTGAGTCAGCCTGATCTAACGTGCCTGCTTTTTTAAGATAAAGCTCTTTGAAGCGCTTCATACGTAACTTGGCAAGAATAAGCCGTGCTTTAACTTGGTCATATTTGGCAAGGTAGATTTCTTGCTCTTCTTCACGCTTTGGCTTTTTTAAGTCTTCTAGCATTGAATACTCTTGCTCGATTAAGCTTTCAACTTCTCTGACTCTGATGGCTTCAGGGTTAGGGCTTAGCATAAAGACCAGATCCCCCTTTTGTACCACGGTGCCCCTTGAAACAGGAAGCTCTTTTAACGTACCCGAGAAAGGCGAAGCCAAATAAAGATTCTCAGCTTCAATGTAGCCCTGTAGCTGATGATGACCGTGATTGCGCGCAAGCAGGCTTAAGCCTAACGCAAGCCCACAGAGCACTATGAGATAAATCACTTTTTTCTTCATACTTTAAAGTATAAGACAGCATTAGGGTTTCGCCAATGTTATGAAGAGTTGCTTGAGATTATCAATGCTGTATATATGCTTGAGCTCTGCTTGATTGAACCTGGGAAAATACCATTTTAGTAACCTGCGGCCTTGGTATAGTGCCACTTCTTCTGAGCCTTCTAATTTGGCAAGCGCATTTAGATGCTGTTTATATAGAGATAACTGCTCATCATAAGTAGGTTCATAAGGGCCATGTAAAAGCGATTGATATAACCAGGGCTTACCAATGGCACCTCGTCCAATCATAATGCCTGCCGCACCTGTCTCATCTAAACACTGTTGCATTGAGGCTGCATCATGCACATCGCCATTGGCAATGATGGGTATAGACACAGCTTTGGTTATCTTTTGGATATCAGAGTACCGTGCTTTGGTATCGTATTCTTCTTGATAGGTTCTGCCATGAATAATCAAAGCGTCTGCCCCAGATTGCTCAAGCCTCACTGGGATGTCTTCATGATCGTTAAGCCTGATTTTAACTGTAAGAGGCAATGAAGTTGCGCTACGCATGCTTGCAACCAACGCTTCAAGCTTATTGGGTGATTCTAGTAAAGCCGAGCCGCAGCCTTTGGCGCGTATTTTAGGCTTTGGGCAGCCACAGTTTAAATCGATAAGATCCGGTTTATAGCGTTCTGCGGCTTGCACCGCATCATAAAGCAGCTTGGGATCATTCCCTGAAAGTTGAATACACCAAAGGCCTTCAGCTTTATCATGTGCTAAATATCTGGGATGTAGTTGCTTACTCAAAATCGAGTTCGCAGAAATCATTTCTGTCACTGCGTAGGCAGGCTTTTGATATAAAGAAAAAAGCGCACGAAATGGCGCACAACTGATACCAGCAAGAGGCGCTTGAATAAGCCGATGGGGCAAATCCAAGCGCCCAATTTTTAAAACATCACGCATACATCTACAAAATACGACTAAGGCTGGGTAAGGTCACGCACACACCAAACACCCGACACATTTTCTTTGCCGATATTGGTTTGATAGTTTAGCGTATCACCTTCTCTGACGTTAAAATACTGAGCCCATGCAGCATAACATGCATCATCAAAATAGCAAGGCGGGTTTAGAAAACTATAGTCGATACCTGTTCGACTCGAGAGTGTTGAGCTCCAGTACACGCCGATATTTTCGTTAATCTCTCGGCTAGAGTTTCTTAACGTTTCAAGGTTTTGTTGCATATTTTGCATCAGAGGATTTTCTACCGTTCCGCAACCACTATCTTCACCTTGACCTGAGCGAAAAAAGCCCATCTGGCAAATAGCCGGTAAATACCAGTCCTCATGGCCATCAATTACACCAGAGCAATTACCTGCAGCATAGTTTTCTCTGGGTATGCTCCCGTGAAGTGGATCGTCATAAAAATTCCAAATCACATCTGTATTGCATTTGCCGTCTTTATTTCCTGTGCACGCATCTGTGCCACCATCATCAGATCCAACTGAGTCCTCATAAATGCCATAGTCACTAAGTGGTGTAAAAGTACTATACGCCGTACATTCGGTCATAAAGTTATGGTCACCTCGCGAACTTTGGGTACAGTCATACTCACCATTACTAGAAAAAATAATGCCTAAGGGCCAAAAGAGCTTTTGTGGGCTTTGTTGTGCAACCGTACCGCCAATAACGGGTTTGTCGTCACTATTATCAAAGACAGCAAAGACATAGCCGTCTTGGAATAAAGTACCGTAGTCGATTACATTGAGGCTGATATCTACAGGGTCTGCATCGTCACTAACGACTTCCAGAGTAAGCCCGCCATCAGGTGTAGGAGTTGCACCAGGGGTCAGCGTTACCGTACAGGTGTCACCAGCCTCAATGGTGCCACAAGCTTTAGGTGAAATGCTCGTACCATCTGGTAGCGTGGCGGGCCTAGTGCCGGCAGCGTTGTAAATTAAAAAAGAGACCGAAGTCGCTGGCTCAGTACCTTCATTTTTAATGATAAACTGCCTTGGCTTTCCAGTTAATGCTGCATTTTTATCTGTATTTTTGACAGAAGCACCAACGACTGTCGTGCTTGCGCTTAATGTCGTTGATGGGTATTCATCACCACCTGAAAAAGTAGAAACAGAGAGGTCATCTTGAGCTGTAGGTCGAGAGCAAAGAAGTGGATTGCCATCTACACAATATTGCAAATCTGTAACGCGACTCGCAATAAGTGCAAGGTTGAGAACAAGTGTATCATTACAACATTGGCCTGGATTCAATGGACCGCCAGTACAAGCACTGCCACCTTCAGCGTACTCTGTAATGCCTTTAATAAACTTCATCAAAGGTGTTAAAGGTCGGGACGCATTATTACATATTTTATAGCACATAAAACGCGCGCCAGGCCCACTAGGAAAGGCTTGTTTTGGGTTCGTACCCGGGCATGGTGTAATAGAAAAAAGTGGTGTGGTATTTGTCGCATAAAGCAAAGGCGAGAAAAGTAAGACAGCAATAAAACGTAGCAGTTTTAGCTTAAAAATGAAAATCGTCCTTAAGTAAGATGTAAATATTCACCATAAAAAAAAGCCGTTTGAATACAAACGGCTTTACAATAAAATTCCTGGCGATGCCCGACTTTCACATGGTGAAACACCACACTATCATTGGCGCAGACCCGTTTCACGACTGAGTTCGGAATGGTATCAGGTGGGACCAGGTCG